>Ga0209535_1002537_pt1 | contig 11911 bp, 19 predicted proteins | sample LinPmetageLP28_FD_184041 | JGI IMG/M metagenome (GOLD analysis project Ga0209535, IMG submission 184041) | Marine viral communities from the Pacific Ocean - LP-28 (SPAdes) (version 2) | ecosystem: Environmental > Aquatic > Marine > Oceanic | place: Pacific Ocean | collected 2009-08-22
ACAAAACCTCAGACGGTGTATCCGCACTCTACATTAGGAAGATCGGATACCAGTACACGTTGATTAGCGAGAACAAGAATCCACTTCCAGATCAAAGTCGCTGGATGACACTGGGCAAGTACAGGACATTGCGGGAAGCAAAAATACAGGGCGACCTGCTGATGTGGGGCGGAGAGCCGGGGGAGTTCCTTACAGGGTATTAACCCCCCGTGTAATACCACTGGGGTGATGTGTTAAACTCACCTTGCAAGCAAATAAAAATCAAGAAAGGGGAACGTGGTGGACATAACCAAGTTACAAATCCAACTGGTCGAAGCCATCTACAAGCGCGCTGCTGGTGAAATGTCAGGAGAAGCCTTGCGGATCACATATGAAGCCATCTTAAAAACCGCAGAGTCTGGCGGGTTCACTAAAGAGCAACTGTTCGCGGCGGAGAAGTAAGATGCCGAAATATGAAACTCCAGTGAAGGCTCTAGGCATGTGCCTGATTGAGTCAGACAGGTTCAGTAAAAAAATGGGCTGGGCTTTTGTACAGGTGCAAGGTGCAAACTACCCCGGTCGTGAACACTGGGCTTCGATTAACCTGACAAATCTTGACGACTACGAATTGCCGCTGGAAGTGCGTGACGGAACGATGCGACAGTTTGATCCGGCGGCGGAAGTCGTGTGGAAAGGTGGACTGGACGACTGGCTAGATGACATGTCAGAACTATTGAACGATCACCTGAACTGGTGGGTGTACAGAGACTACGCAGATGAAGAACCCATCCTGCTGGGACACCTAGTTCGGGAAGACATAGAGCCGGGAGAGATGCCGATTCGATTCAACGAAGATCCTGCAATCGTTGTGGCTATGAGCCGATGGATGGAACTAGGCAGGGAAGCGCGATGAGTAAAAAACAGCAGGTCATGAAACTAGCCGAAGAACTTTCGGTTGAGGTTACTCAGAGCGTGAGCGGTAGTACTAAGGAGGTCATGCTGGAAGCACCTGACGGTTACTATTTCTATGCGAGCAGTTGCCATATTTGTTGTCTTGTAATTTACGAGGAGGACTCCATGACCTTGGCGTGGGGTGCAGCCTTAGAAGACTTACGCGGTGGGCTTCTACCTTGCACAGCGCACGACCAAAATGCTAATGAATGTTTGCCAGCAACTGAAGTTATACAAATTAGAAAGGAACCGTGATGACATGGATCTAAAAGAAGGAATGTCTGACGTTCGGCTTTGCGCAAGGTGCGGAAGCAATCAGTTTCATGACAGCAAAAAAGTCCTAGCGTTAGGGCAGGGAGGAGCGCAAGGAGTCGTGGTGTGGGTTTGCGAGTATCACCCGATTGTCGATGGTGACCTGACATACAAGTTAACCGAAAAAGGAATTGACATTGTCGAACCGATGGTTGGTGGGTGACATGAAACCATTACTTGAAATATTTATTACGCCTACTGACGCGCAGGCGTGGGAGGTGTACACGTTGCTTGATACTTTCAAGGTCGATGACTTGCAAAGGTACATTGAGTTGGCGCTGAACTTTTATGAGGAGGTTCGGGTGAGTCGTAAAACCCTTGTGTATCAACCGCTTTATTCCTTAAGTACCCCCCCGTGTAATGCCACTGGGTAGTGCTGCTAAACTGAAGACATGATCAAGACAACAACTAACCAAAAGGAGAACAAGATGGCGCATCAACTCGCTGAAGCAACAAAAGACGAAGTTATTCGTGCGTATGTTGAACTGCAAGAAAAAATGTTGCAGCAAGCAATTTGGAATGGAACTTTTGATTCTGCTGAGTTCAAAAAAGCCTTCAGCAATGTAAGTCAAATAATCATCGACAGCCTTGAGGAGATGAATTAAGATGAACACATCACTTGACATGATGGTCTCACAGATCGCATTAACACCAGCGTCACTAGAAACTTTTACACTGTACGCAAACGACGCAGCGAACTGGTGCGGCAGCCCTTGGGTATCAGAGGGTAACGTATGGCCGACCAAAGCAATGCGCGGCAACCTTTCTGACCTAGTGAAAAAGGGACTCATTGAAATCCAAGACTATGACGAGGGAGATAAAGTCATATGGTTCACAGAGTCGGGACGAGAGTTAGCAGAGTATCTAGAAATAGATCTTGACATCTGGGACTTCAGGAAGCACTAGACCGAAGCACCCCCCGTGTAAAGTAACTGGGGGGTGCTGCTACAATGAAGACATAAGCAAGAACCAACAACCAAAGGGGAACACAATGCAGAACTACTGCGAGCAAGGCCACGATCAAAACATCTCAGCAGCCCGATGGGTTGCGGAGGTCTCCGTTCCTTCCAATGGGCTGCGTGGCTCAAAGCGCGTTGCTGCTTACAAAGTTTCGGAACCTCTGATGTACAACAGTCTAGGCATCATCGAATGGGAGTGCCCCGTTGATGGGTGTGAGCAAGTGGATTCTCTGGAGCCTTGGGAATATCCTGAGTTCAAGGATTGGGAAGACGGTGATCCAAATGATTAAAGTAATGACTGGCAGATGTGAGCAGTGCAGCCAAGCAGCCGAATACAACTTTAGTAAGTTTGGCGCAGAGGAAGACTGCATTAAATGTGGCGCAGCACCGATAAGCATTAGGAGTGAGAAATGATTATTGAAGGAATTGGGAATCCGGTCAGGCTCCGTGATGGTATGTTGGATGAACACATGGGCACATATTGGGCGTGGCCGGTAGACGGATACTTTGACCTGCACTTTGCAGAGCGTGGCATCTGGCCGGACGGGAGTGAAGACATTGTGGAACTTCTACCCACCTTGAAGGCAGCCCGTGACGAAGCCCGATCCCTTCACAACGATTCAGTGTTTCACGCAAAACTTAAACAGAACGCTGGCGGCTAGGTTTAACTCCTTTCCCTAGCCCGTTGGCAATGGTCACACCGATGTTCGTTGTTGGCTTTGGTGTGGCTTTGACACTGAGAGGTATTTTGGAGCCTTTCAGTTTCAGGGATTGCCGGTGACAGTTTTTGGACACTCTGTCACCGGCGATCTTCCCTGTAAGTACCAACTACCGAAAGGCAAAACGTGAACACTTGGGAGAACTTGCAAAAAAAACTAGACGGGTATGTTGAGTCTGGGATCTCTGATGGAAGCCTGACTATTGAGTCGGCACACGCATGGACACGGTGGACAACTGCGTCGTTGCCTGAAGTTATGTCAAACTCTGAGCAGAATAAACTTTGGGAGAGTTGTGAAGAAGTCAGAGAACATGATCTGGATCTGGACAACTTAGACAGATGGATGACCATTCAAGAGCGCATAAGCGAATGTGTGCATCATGCAATTTTTTACGAACTGCTATATAAAGCAGAAACACTTCTGGAAGACATCCAAGAAATAATGGAGAATCCAGAGAGTTGGATTCAAGAAATCAAATGAACGCTGATGAGGTTCGTGCGTTGTTGTTAAGTGGTGAGTCTGCTCGCAGCAAGCAGCGGGTGATTGGTCCGTCTGAACTTGGCTTCTGCAAAAGAAAAACTTGGCATCGACTTGAAGGAACCCGAACCACTAATCCTTCAACCCACTCGTTGGCTTCTTCGTTAGGGACAGCGATACATTCATGGATCGAAGAATCACTAAGAGGTAACCCACGCTTCTTATTGGAGACGGCAGTTGAACGGGATGGGATTCTGGGGCACGTTGATTGTTTCGATCTGGATAACGGTGAGGTTATTGACTGGAAGACCACGACACAAAGAAACATTCCTTACTTCCCGTCATTTGCTCAACGTTGGCAGGTGCAGGTGTACGGCTGGCTCCTGTCAAAGACACATGAGGTGAAGTCGGTGTCGTTAGTTGCCATTCCTCGCGAGGGTGGGGACATGGATATCGTGACTCACACGGAGCCTTACGATGAATCTGTTGTGGAGGAGGCTTTGGCTTGGCTGCGTGAGGTGAAGGTTTCTTGGGAGCCTCCGCGACCTGAGAAGAAGAAGCCATTTTGTGCAAAGTATTGTCAGTTCTTCGACCCAACTGGTCTGACTGGCTGCCCTAGTGCAGGCTGATTTAAGCGATTCTGAGGGGTGAAGTCATTTAGTGCTTGTTATCACGCACTCGCCTAGGGGAAATGTCTCTACGACCCCTTAAATTGCTGTAAATGATGTTTTTTACCCCCCGTGACTGAGGACTTTTACGGTGCTGTATGGTCAATCCACAATCAAACATCCACAAAAAACAAATGACCCCGGTGAAGGGGTCATGAGTTCGGAACTTTTTTCAAGTCTCAGTTCCTGCGCTAGCCGTAGATTATCAGATCTTGAAACCGTGCTGAAAGTGGGTGCGGTTTTTTTAGTTTTAAGCATCGGGCTAGTCACCCATGTCAACCGGCCGTCAGAGGGCTACGGGTTTCCTTGCAAAAAAAATGACGTAAGGCGCAGCCAAGCAACATTAGTTGAAGCGAAACTTGGCGAGATTGTACAAGTGCATTTAACACGAGTTGCCTAGATGCTTGACCTTCGGGACTTGGCAATCATTTGGGCGCAACTGATTAACTCCCCGATAATCTACACTGCTGAGAGTGACGGTTAGGTTTGGGTTTGGAGAAAACAACTCCAAGCCCTAATCTGCCTACTTCAAGATCTGGTTAGGTCTTAAAACACTTTCTTTCTGTCCTTGGGTTTTATCGGGTAGACTGCTGGTAGCAACGTGTCCCAGTGACCTAGCCTGAAACTGTAACCCTCGTGGTTCTCTCAGGGTTGGGTTGCTATGCCCGATCCAGAGAGGTGCTTGTGAAGTACAACGTTCTTTCTAACTTGTCTTACGGAGACAAGAATGTTTCTGTGGGTGATGTCGTTGAAGACATTCCTAGCAAGTCGGTTTCTTGGCTCGTTGAGCAAGGCCACATCGCTCGTGTTGATTCCCCCAAAAAAAGTGAGCGTCAGTCTCCTAAAAAAGAAGGAGATGAATAATGCCTACATTCCGTCACGGTAAACAAACTGTTGTTTTTATTAACGGCACTAACATGTCAGCGTTTCTGAACTCAGCCTCTTCCACTATGGCTATCGAAACCGCAGAGACAACAACGTTTGGAGATCAAGACAAAACCTATATCACTGGCCTGTCAGACGGCACTGTGTCAATGAGTGGTTTCTTTGACTCTACTGCTGGGGCTTCAGATGCTGTGTTAAGCGGCATGATCGCTACGGCAGACAACGCGGTGTCAATATTTCCACAAGGCAACGTCATTACGAGACCTGCCACTGTTGTTAATGGACAGATGACTGCCTACGATATTTCATCTCCTGTTGGTGATGTGGTTGCTTTGAGTGCTGAGGTTCAGGCTGACGGTGGATTGTTTTATGGATTCGATCTTGTTGGTGCAGATGTAAGAACATCAACCGGAACAACTGCTGCACAAGATAACGCTGCTCCAACAACTGGAGGCGTATCGGTAAACCTGCATGTTCACGCGAACAATAGAAACGGAACAACAATAGTTAAAGTTCAGCACTCAGCAGACAACTCAACGTATGCTGACTTGGTTACCTTCACCACTATTAGTGCGGCGGCAACTGCTGGCGAGAACATTGCAATAAGCGGAACCGTAAACCGTTATTTACGGGCAAGTTATACATTGGCAGGATCAACCGGATCTTTGTCGTCAGCAATTTCACTAGCAAGGAGATAAGTAATGCCAACGTTCAAGCATGGGAAGAACGCCCAATTCAGTATCGACGGGTCAGCCGGTTCACTGGTGGACATATCCGACACCCTTAACACGATCAGTATGCCTCGCGCAATTGAGACTGCTGAGACAACTGCTTTCGGAACTCAAGACAAGACCTACATTGTTGGTTTGTCTGACGCAACAATCTCGCTTTCGGGAATGTTGGATCAAGCAACCGACGTTCACATCAAGACCATGATCGCTAACCTCAAGGCCGGAACCCTTGCAAGCGCAAGTTTCCAATACGGGCCAATGGGATCAACCTCTACATTCCCAAAGTTCACTGGTGAAGCAATCGTAACCGCATACGACATCACAAGCCCTGTTGGTGACGTACTTACTTATTCACTAGAACTTCAGGTCACCGGAGCAATTACCCAAGGCGTTTACGCTTAATCATTCAACATCCACGTACCCAAGTGGTCAAACCAAAGGATAGAGAAATGAACTTACGCGAAAAGATTCTAGCAACAGAAGACATTGAAAGCGAGACAATCACCGTTCCAATATGGGATGTAGATATTCTCATCAAAGGAATGTCGGCTGGTGAAAGAGTACTGTTAATGCAGAACGCTTACGATGCTAAGACTGAACAGGTAAACATGTCAAAGGTTTACCCAGACGTTGTTGTTTCGTGCGCACATGATCCTGAAACTGGGGAACCTATTTTCTCTAGAGCAGACAAAGAAGTAATCCTTAGCAAGTCAAGCGCAGCCATTGAAATAATTGCGAATGCTGGACTTCGGCTATCTGGCATGGGTTCAGAAGCACAGGACGCGGCGGGAAAAGATTCCTCGTCCACCCTGAACGAAGATACATAATTGAATTAGCGGAACGTCTTAGTCGGACGGTGGGTGAACTTCTTTATGGAAGCCCTGCTCACCGTCCACTGAGTTCCGCAGAGATGACAGAGTTCATCGCGCTTGACAATTTACGGGCGTGGGAACAAGAGCAAGCGAACCGTCGGAGGAATTAAAGTGGCTCAAGAAATGGACGTCACCGCTAAGTTCCGTGCAGACATCACCGACATGAACGCCAAGATGAAAACTCTTGACAAGCAACTTAAAGGGATTGAAACACAGGCCGAAAAAACTTCTAAGACAATGAGTGAGAAGTTTAAGGCCGCTGGTGCTGGTATGGGTAAAGCGGGAAAGAAAATGTCCCTTGCTATTACTGCTCCGTTGGTTGGTATTGGTATAGCGGCAGGCAAGAGCGCAATGGACTTCGACGCGTCTATGAGCAAGATTGTTGGGCTGGTCGGCCTTGGTGCTGATGAGGTTGACGGGATGAAAGATTCCGTTCTGCAACTTGCTGGCGAAACCGCTAAGTCACCTAAGGAACTTGCTGACGCTTTGTTTGTTGTTACGTCGGCGGGTTTGAAAGGTGAAGACGCAATCAAGGCGTTGACTTCTGCGGCAAAGGCTGGGGCGGCTGGTCTTGGTGAAACAGCAGACATCGCTCGCGCCGTTGCTGGTTCCGTAAATGCTTATGGCGCTGCAAACCTTTCCGCAGCAAAAGCAACTGACGTTATTACCGCTACTGCTCGTGCAGGTAACTTTGAGACATCACAGTTTGCTGGTGCTATTGGTCGTGTTCTCCCAATGGCAAAGCAAGCCGGTTCAAGCCTTGAAGACATGGGTGGTGCGGTTGCCCTTTTGACCAGAACAAACGGAGACGCAGCGGCATCAGTCACACAGGTGCAAGCGTTATTCAAAGCCTTTGTTGTTCCAACAACTGAAGCAAAAACTATTCTTGAAGAATTAGGCATGACCGCTGGGGACATGAGAGACAAGATTAGTAAAGATGGCCTTGTTAAAGCAATGGGTGATCTTGATGTTGCCCTAGATGGTGACAGGGAATCTTTAGGTAAACTTCTTGGTTCATCAGAAGCAGCGTCAGCCGCCTTCCAAATCCTTGATGCAGACGCTGATTCAATCGCAGGCACTTTTGGCACAGTCGTTGATTCGGTAGACATGACGAATGAAGCCTTCGAGACTGCTGCTGAAACTTCCGCCTTTAAGTTCCAAGCCGCATTGACCGGACTCAAGGTTGGAATGATCCAAGTCGGCAATGTTGTTCTACCTGTATTCACAAGAATTATTGAACAGGTAAGTGGGTTGGCTGCAAAGTTTCAAGCATTGTCACCCGAAGCAAAGAAAATAATTGTGATCATTGGTTCTATCGCTGCCGCTGCTGGCCCGTTACTTTTGGTTATGGGGAAAATCGCTACCATTATCGGTGCGCTCAAACCATTATTCATGGCAATAACTTTAGCCGGGTCTGTTCTTGCAATCAAGATCGTTGTTGTTGTTGCAGCAGTAGCAGCGTTAGTTGCTATATTCAAGTTTGCTTACGACAGGTCAGAGGCATTACGCAACGCTGTTGCAACTCTAGTGCAGGTTTTCAAGGACATTTTCAAGATAGTTAAAGACAGCGTTCTAAGCGCCTTCAAATCTATGACCGATAAAACAAAACAAGTAGACGACAAGTTCAAAGACTTCGGTGGCAGAGTAAAACAAACAACTTCAGTGCTGCAAAAGATCGGTGACTTCATTGCAAAAGCATTAACTGTTGCCGTCAAAGGACTAACAGCGGGTGTGAAGTTTGTGGCTGCTGCGTTTCAAGTGTGGATGAAAGCAATACAAATCTTTATCACGTTAGCAAAGATGGCTGGCAGCATAATCAAGGCTGTTTTGATTACAGCATTTGACACGCTTATGAATAAACTTGGGCCACTCAGCACAGCGTTAAGAGCGATTGCTTCTGGTGTAGGGAAGGCTTTCGGTCAGGTTGCTAGTTTTGTTAAGTCAGCGTTTAACAACGTTGGTTCTTTTGTTGAAAAGTTTATTAACACTGGCATCAGTGCGGTTAACACTTTGATTAAGGCTTACAACACTCTCGCTAAGGTTCTACCCGGACTAAGCAAAGTAACAGAGATCACGGCTTTCGCATTTAAGAGTGTTGGTGATAGCGCAAAAAAGGCAGCAGCAGGAAGTCATCACCTTGGAGAAGCAATGAGTCGGGGCAGCCACCTTGCTGCGGGTGCTTATGATTCGTTTGCAAAGACTGGAAAAGTTGTTGGAGAGTTAGCGGAAGCAGGCAAGGGTGGTGCTGACGCTTTGAAAGATTTGGGCGACAACACGACAGGTGCAGGGAACGCGGCGAAAAGCGCAGCAGAGAAAACCGCAGAAGCCAAAGAACGGTTCAAAGAGTCTTTTGCAGAGATACGGGGAACGTTGGTTACAGAGGTAGACAACATAAAAGCCAAGATGGAAGAGATGAAAGTGTCTGTGTCAGACTCGTTGATGCAGGGGTTCTCTTTTGATCGCATATCTAAGCCTGAGTTAGACGCTCAAGGCGAAGAAATTGGTTTGTCTATTACCGAAAGAATTAGAGAGCAAGCAGAACAAATCATTGGGTTCACTGAAAGAATAAACACACTCATGCAAATGGGCTTGTCAATGGACGATCCGTTGATGCAAATGGTTCTGGCGGAGGGTGCGCACTCTGGTTTAGGTGTTGCTGACGAGTTGATTAACTCTGGTGCTGAAGGAATCGCAGCAAACAGCAGCATGTTGGAGTCGGCACAGCAAGCAGCAAACGGTATTGGTGTCCATGCTGCTGACGCTTTCCATAAGGCTGGTCTGGATAGCGCAACTGCAACGGTAAAGGCTTTTGACTCACAGTTCGGTGCAGGCGGTAAAGGTTACAAGAGACTGAATAGGCAGATGTCTAGATTGGCTAAGTCGCTGAACCGTAAGTCAACCATAACCGTGACCACCATTAACCGGGTTATTAACCAACGGGTTGACGGTGCTCGTGCAGCAGGTGGCCCGGTCAGTGCAGCAAAGACTTACCTCGTTGGTGAGAAAGGCCCGGAACTTTTCATACCAAACGCTAGCGGAAACATTCTTCCCAACAACCAACTGCCAATGCCCTCTCCACCGTCTTTTGGGGCATCTGGGGGCGGTCGTATGGGCGGCGGGGGTGGAAACACCAACAACGTAAACAGTTACGCTATCACCGTTAATACTGGGGTGGGAGATCCACGCCGAATTGGTGAAGAAATTATCAACAACCTGACAAAGTTTGAGCAGGCCAACGGCGCTGTGTTTGTTAGGAAGTAATGAGCACACTTCAAGTAGAGATTGTTTTCGACCTTAATGCTAATGGCACAGGCGACTTCTTTACTTTAGACCACGCAACAAAAGGAAAACTAGATAACACTGACTTCAAACTTGCCGGTGAAGTTCTTGTAGATGTTTCAAGCACAGTTCGAAGCGCGACAGTTAACCGTGGCAGAAACAAGCAACTAGAAAGATTCACGGCAGGCACAGCCACCGTAACTCTGGACAATCGCAACAGGCATTACGATCCGACCAACGCAGCAAGTCCTTACTTCGGTCAGATCCTTCCACAAAAAGAAATTGTTATCAAAGACCAAGGCGTAACGATTTACACTGGCCTAATTAGTGACTGGAACTTTGGCTACGGAATAGGCGGGGACAGTACCGCTGAAGTTGTTTGTGTTGACGGATTCTCTTTGCTTGTTGATCCTTTCGTCACGGCGGGTGCGCAATCCGCAGAAACTACTGGAGCGAGAATAGTCAAGGTTCTTGACAACATTCAATGGTCAAGCATAAAAAGACTAATCAGTACAGGTAAACAGTCACTAGGCACAGACGTTATTGCGGCTGAAACAAAAGGCTTGGATTACATAAATAAAGTGTCTACATCCGAGCCGGGTGCTTTCTTTATGGGCAAAACTGGATCAGTAGTTTTTAGGGATCGCGACGATTTACAGTCTGCGACTAGCACTGTTTTCTCTGAGTCACAGATTCCTTTCTCTGCTATCGCGGTGGAGTTCGGTATTGAAGAGATGATGAACTCTGTTCTTGTTAAGTGGACAGGTGGCGAGGTGGCGCTTACTGATGCTGCTTCAATTGAGGCATACGGAACTTTTGAGACAACGTATGAAACGTTGTTACCGACACTTGCTGACGCAACATCTTTTGGACAGTTTCAACTTGGTATCTATTCGCAACCAACATATCGAGTAGATCAAATCACCACATTGTTACATGCCCTCCCCGTTGCAAAACAACAAGAAGTCTTGAACCTTGAACTCGGTGACGTTGTTCTAGTGAAGTGGACTCCTAACGATGTAGGCGCAGAAATCGTACAGGCGGTCTCTATTGACAAGATTGAGTTCGCTGGAGTCACTAAAGAAGAACGTGCAGTGACTTTTAGCATGTCCGAAACGGCAGCATCATTTATCCTTGACAACACAACTTTCGGTAAACTCGGCACGGGAATCTTGGGGTTCTAAAGAAACAGGTTAGACTACGCATAGCACATCTACGAAAGGTTTAGAAAATGGCAGGTCTAGGGTTCAAGACATTCAACGCGGGAGAGGTTCTTACCGCTGCAAACGTCCAAGGCTATTTGATGGATCAGTCCCTCATGGTCTTCACGAACGCGACCACTAGAGACGCAGCGATTTCTTCTCCTCAGGAAGGGATGTTTGTTTTCTTGAAAGACACGGACGCTTTACAGTTTTATGATGGTTCTAATTGGACTGCCTTCACCTCTGGTGGTGGCGGTGGCGGAGCCGGTTTGCAAGACGTATTCTTACTGATGGGAGCATAACGAAATGGCAACAGCATATAAGTTCGCGCAGGTTCAAGGAACTGCCTCAACAGGTACGTTCGCAACCCTGTACACCACACCTTCTTCTACGGAAGCGGTAATCTCTTCACTGGTCATCACGAACCAGACTGGATCTGCGGTGACTATCCGGATCGGTTTGGACGCGACAGCAGGTACACCGGGGGCAAGCGAGTTCCTTGTTTATGATGCTGCGGTGGCTGGCAATGACACGGTTGCTTTGACGCTTGGTATTACTATGCCAGCAGCCAAGTTTATTCGGGTTTCTTCTTCGGCAGCGACTTGTAACTTCTCTGCGTTTCTAAGCGAAATTACAGCCTAATGGCAATGTCAAGTTTCAGCGGGAGTGGTCTAGGTGTCCCGGCTTCTACCGCCAATTTTACGGACACGCCTACTGGGACGTACACGGGCTACAAATATTTGACTTTGACTAGCACAGGTACTGTCACGATTGACCGCGCTGGAACTTGCGACATGTTAATTATTGGTGGCGGGGGTAGCGGCGGTGCGAGTGCCTCAGGTGCTGGAGGTGGAGGAGCAGGAGGACATCTAGAACT
>Ga0209535_1002538_pt1 | contig 11910 bp, 8 predicted proteins | sample LinPmetageLP28_FD_184041 | JGI IMG/M metagenome (GOLD analysis project Ga0209535, IMG submission 184041) | Marine viral communities from the Pacific Ocean - LP-28 (SPAdes) (version 2) | ecosystem: Environmental > Aquatic > Marine > Oceanic | place: Pacific Ocean | collected 2009-08-22
AAAAGCTAATGCAGATGAGACAGCAAGCTAAGATGGGTTTGCAGACAATGGATGACATGGGGCAGATGGGTAATAGTGAAGAAGCTGTTATGCCAGATAATTTACCATTTGAACTGTCTGACCTTGACATGGACGATGACCCAGTAGAAATGAACACAGGTGGATTGACAGGACCTGCTAGTGGTATTGCAGGATTTGTACCTTCACAAGTACCTGCTACTTCGTTTGTGCAAGCACCTGAAGCACCTACTGTACCTACTCCTGCTTCAACACCTACAGCATCTACTGTTCCAGTAGCACCAACATATACACCACCTACACAACAAGCATCACCTATTGCTCCAGACTATAGTGAACTTACATACAAAGATGTAATGTCAACTCCTGAATCAGCTGCAAGACTTGTAGATATAATTAATCCAACTACGGGTGAAAAAAGAACAATTAGCTTTATCCCCGGTGTAACATCAATACCAGATGGTTTTGTGTTGGCTAGTGAATATACTGCACCTGAAACGCAAGCAACATCTGTAACACCTGTTGCAGGTCAAGCACAAGTTAGAGAAGATGATGATGATGACCGTTCAGCAGATGAATCAAGAAGAAAAGCAAACGAAGCCAATGCTAGAAAAACTATGATAGATGAATTGTTTGGAAAAGATTATAGTGCAACTAATTTTGCTCCTACTTTTGCTGATTTAACAGGTGGTTTAAAACCGGGAATGGTATCAACTGGGGGTTATCTTATAGGAGATAATGGAGAATATTTAGACCCATCAACAGGTATGCAAAAATTCTTCGGTCTTGATAGTGCTAGATACGCAATAAACCCTTCTAGTGCGCCACCTTTAAAAATAACACCGGGTGGAGTTAACGAAAGATTTATTAAAACAGCAATTGAAAAATCAATTAAAGATGATTCACCTAGAAGAAAAGGTGATACAGTATCAACTGAAACAGGTTCTGTGTCTGCTGATATGATACTAGATTCTATTAGAAAAGAAAAAGATTCCACACCAGATACAGCAACAAGATTAGGTGTTAATAAAGATGCTCTTGCAAAAAGACAATCTGAGTTAGCTAAAATAAAAGCGGATAAAGCGGCACAAGCGGCGGCAAAAGCAAGAGTAGAAAAAGCGAGGGCTGATAGAGAAAGAAAGAAAGATAAAAAAGCAGTAGAAAAATATGCCAAATCTAAAGCAGGAAGGGCAGCAGAACAATCCGCTAGAGATGAGGGTTTAAACAAAGGCGGTTTAGCATCAAAGCCTAAACCTAAACCTAAGAAGATGAGGCAAGGTGGATTAGCCTCAAGATAATTAATCCACATTAACTGGCTACCTAACTCCCCACCCCAACGTGGCTACGGTTAGCCCCAGCATAGGAGACATTATATGTCTGAAGCAATCATGGCTGAAGAAATGCAGCCTCAAAAGAAAACAGCATTTGTATCTAAACCTTATTCACAAGAAGAACGCATTAAGCGTGATGAAGAAGAGTTAGAGCAATTAATGAAAGAACAAAAGGGTGAAGCAGAAACTGCTGAACCTGAAGAAGCAGAACCTACCAACGCAGAAGAAAAAACTTTCAAGAAAAGATATTCTGATTTACGTAGGCATCAGCAAAAACAAGCTGAAGAATTTAAAACAGAACTGGAAAATATAAAACGACAGTTATCTGAAGCTACTAAAAAAGAGATGCAGTTACCCAAGTCTGATGAAGACATTGAAGCGTGGGCATCTCAGTACCCTGATGTAGCTGCAATAGTAGAAACAATTGCTATGAAGAAAGCTAGAGAACAATCTAGTGATTTAGAAGAAAGAATGAAAGCAATTGATGAGATGCAAACTTCTGCTACAAAAGAAAAAGCAGAGGTAGAACTAATGAGATTACATCCTGACTTTGGTGAGATTAGAGACAGTGATGAATTTCACGAGTGGGCTGAAGAACAACCTAAATGGATTCAAGACGCTCTATATGACAATGACAATGATGCAAAATCTGCCTCACGAGCAATTGACTTATACAAGGCAGATAAAAATATTAGCAAGGCAAAATCAAGCAAGAATGCTAAAGGTGCTGCCGAAGCTGTTAGTACGAAGAATGCAAGAACTAAACCACAGGATAGTGACGCTTCTTCCCACATAAAAGAATCTGATGTCCAAAAGATGTCACCACAAGAATATGAGAAACAGTCAGACGAAATCATGGAAGCTATTCGTTCTGGCAAATTCATATACGATTTATCTGGTTCTGCTAGATAAAAAACAGTTGACAAGTAATACTTTATCAGTATAACTATAGTCAACACGTGTACACGGACTAGCTATTTGTGTACACACACTATTCGCAAACGAACAATGTCTTCGGATTACCTAGTAGATTTAGCCTGACCCGTACAGTCACACCTGAAAATATTAGCCTCTATAGTCTTGTAAGTTTGTATCTGTAAATAATGCTTATAACATAGGAGAATATCATGGCATTTACTACTGCTGCCGGGTACGGTAATCTTCCTAACGGCAATTTCAGTCCTGTTATTTATAGCAAACAGGTGCAACTTGCTTTCCGCAAGTCTGCTGTTTGTGAAGCTATCACCAATTCTGATTACTTTGGTGAGATTGCTAACATGGGTGATTCCGTTAAGATTATCAAAGAACCCGAAATTACAGTTAAGGCTTACGCACGTGGCACAACTATTACACCACAAGACCTTGACGATGAAGACTTCAGCCTAACAATTGACAAAGCTAACTACTTTGCATTTAAGGTTGATGATATTGAAGAAGCACATTCACACGTGAACTTCCAACAACTAGCATCTGACCGTGCGGCATACCGTTTGGCTGACCAGTTTGACCAAGATGTACTTGGTTACTTAACTGGCTTTAAACAGTCTGCTATTCATGGTACACCAGATACAGTAAACTCTACTGTTAATGGTTCTGTAGCTGTGTCAACTGCTGGTACAGATGAGTTATTGGCATCAATGAAACTTGATGAAAATGACTTTGGTGGTTCTGGTGGAGCTGCACTTGCACTTCAGCCTCGTACTGGTGGTGCTACTGATTCAACACCTGCCGCTGGGGATACATTCCCATTGACAGTTATCGCTCGTATGTCACGTTTGCTAGACCAGCAAAATGTTGATTCTACAGGGCGTTGGTTAGTTGTTGACCCAGTATTCATGGAGCTATTGAAAGACGAAGATTCTCGTTTATTCAATGCTGACTTTGGTGGTTCTGGTCTTCAGAACGGTCAGGTCAGTACACAGATTCATGGCTTTACTGTGTACACCTCTAATAATCTTCCTTCTGTTGGAACAGGTCCGTCCTTTACTGGTACGAACTCTACTACCAACTTTGGTATGATTGTTGCAGGACATGATTCTGCTGTTGCTACCGCAGAGCAGATTAACAAGACCGAGACTTATCGTGACCCTGACAGCTTTGCTGACATTGTTCGTGGTATGCACTTATATGGTCGCAAGATACTTCGTCCTGAAGCTCTTGTTAACGCCAAATATCACTTGGCATAGGGGGGATTAAAAAATGGCTACAATTACATCCACTCTTAAAGCGGCAACGGGTAATTCTAAACGTGGTCGCGCTCCTTACATGGTTGAAAATACTATTGATTTGACAGCCCAAGCAGTTTCTTCTACTGGCACAGATGTGGTACAAGCTATCACTGTTCCTGCTAATACGAAGATTATTGCTGCAGGTTTTCAAGTTGTAGAAAGTGCAACTATGAACACAGGTACTAACGCTACTGCAACTTTAGGTACAGCAGATGCAGATGAGTACGTAACAGCGTTTGACATTGACGGTGCGGCAGATGGAGCATACGCTCCTAGCGTAACTGTTTCTGCTGACCTTGTTTTGGCTACTGCTGATACACTAGACCTAACCTTTGCAGGTGATGGTGCAACGTACACTGCTGGTAAACTTCGTGTTTATGCAGTTATGATGGACGTGAGTGAACAAGGTGACACGACTGCTAATGAAGTAGACCGTGACACACTTGCCTAACATATAAAGGGGGCAGGGCAACTTGCCCCTTTTTACTTTATATATATAGGAATAAAAAATGTCTTCAAAATCAAACTACTTAGAATTAAAAGTACTAGACCATTTTCTAGGAACTACTGAATCTAGTTTTGTAACACAGAAGTATCTTGCTCTACATACAGCTAATCCAGATGAGGATGGTTCAGGTGCAGAGTTAGCGGCTTCTAATGGATACTCTAGGCAAGCTATAGATTTTGCTTCTGCTAGTGGTGGTTCAGCCGCCAGTAGTACTGCTGAAGAATTTACAGCAAGTGGTGGAGCATTTGGTACTATAACACACTTTGGTATATGGGATAATGCTACTAGAGGTGCAGGTAATCTAATATATTATGGAGCATTAAGTGCATCTAAAACAATAGCAGACGGAGATACGCTTCGTTTTGCATCAGGTGCAATTACAATTACTGAGGCGTAAGCATGGCATTAGTTCTTGCCGATAGAGTAAAAGAAACATCAACCACTACGGGTACTGGCACATACACTCTTGCTGGTGCTGTTAGTGGCTTTGAAACATTTGGCTCAATAGGCAATGGTAATACTACATATTATGCTTGTACGCTTGGTGCTGATTTTGAGGTGGGTATAGGTACATACACCTCTTCTGGCACTACACTAGCCCGAACTACCATACTACAGTCTAGTAACTCTGATAACGCTGTTAGCTGGGGTTCTGGTACAAAGACATTGTTCTGTACTCAACCAGCAGAGAAAGCAGTGTTCAGAGATGCAAGTGGTGATGTAAGCATTACTGGCGACCTCACCCTTACCTCAACTGATGATGGTTCAGCCAGTGACCCAGAATTTATTTTATTGAGAAACAGCCCGTCCCCAGCCGATAATGACGCACTTGGGAAGTTTGTTTTCAAAGGAAAAAATGATGCGGCAGAACAAGTGCAATATGGGTCAATTCTTAATAGAATAGTAGATGCGACTGACGGAACTGAAGATGGTAGTTTTGAATTGCAAACTATCTCAGGGGGTTCAGTAGCCACTAATTTACGAATTGATGCAAGTTCCTCAGTCGGCATTCGTCTGTTAAATGGTGGCGAAAAAAATATAAGATTTGATACAGGCACATCTTTTAATGACAATCATATAGATTTGACCCCAGCTTCTGCAACAGGCGCAAGAACTGTTACCTTACCTGACCAGACAGGAACAGCGATGGTTGCGTTGTTCTATGATTCTTTTGCAAGCACTGAACAAGATTTATCGGGTAGTACCTATGTTACTGTAGATTTTGATACTAATAGACAAAACTCAGACACAGCAGTTTTTAGTGAAAGCGCAGGTGAGGTTACTATAGCAAAAGCAGGAGTGTATATGCTTTCGTATGAAGTAACACTTGGCAATAAGTCTTCTTCGCGTACAGAAGGTTTAATAAGAATGTCAAGAAAGCCATCAGGTGGTTCTTATTCAGAGATTGCAGGTTCACTATCAGCAACTTATAATAGAAACAGTTCAACAGATGTAACAACAGGTTCGGCATCAGTTATGTTCACAGTTACAGCAGGTGATGTTTTTAAGGTAGAAGCAAAAAGAAATTCTGGTAGTGGGGGTTTAGTAGTCTTTGCTAATGGATGTAGGTTTAATATAATGGCATTGAAGATAGGTTAACATGGCAAGAGATATTACGAGCGCATTAAATACCGAATTTAATACTGATAGTATTAATCCTTTCTTTGCTGTCTTATTAGATTTTGAGGGCGATCCAATACGTCTTTGGACAGGGCTTGGAACAATTAGTTTTGGAGGTGTTTCTTATGTTGGGGGTGGCAATCTTCTACAAGTATCACCAGTTGAAGAAACAGGGGAGATAAAAGCTACTGGAGCAACTATTGGATTATCAGGCATACCATCTGATTTAATATCTGCCGCTTTAAACGAGAATTATCAATCAAGAGATGCTACTGTTTTTTTCGGGGCATTAGATAATAATGGTGCTGTAATAGCTGACCCTTACGTTATATTTAAAGGGTTTATGGATATCATGTCCATAGCGGAAGATTCAGAAACAGCAACAATGTCATTAACATTAGAAAGCCGTTTAATTAGATTAGAAAACAGTAAGCTCAGAAGGTTCACAAGTGAGGATCAAAAGATAGATTTCCCTGATGATTTGGGTTTAGATTTGATAGCTGACTTACAAGAAAAAGAAATAATCTGGGGTAGATAGTGGGATTTTTTAAAAGATTTATCAAAAACATCACAAAGCCAGAGGTTCTTATACAAGCCGCTATAATGACTGCTGTGACAGGCGGAACTGGTTTTTTAGCAAGTTTGAGCAAGGCGGCTCAGTTCGCTGTTTATGCTTCTGTAAATGCCGCCTCTATGTCTTTATCACCAGAACCACAACTGCCTGATTTTTCTGATTTCTCTACATTAAGCAATCAAAGAACACAAATGATTAAACAGCCTACTTTTCCTAGAAGGGCGGTTTATGGCGAAACTAGAGTATCAGGTGTCCTTGGTTATGTTGAATCTACAGTCAATGATAAATTTCTTCATCTTGTTATTATGATTGCAAGCCACGAAGTAAATGCAATAGGAACAGCAAGCGGAAGTAATACCACAGGCATTTTTATTGGTGATGAAGAAATAACCATAGATGCTAATGGAAACTGCACATCCCCAAGTAAATTTGCAAATCTAATAAGGATAAATACCCACCTTGGTTCTGATAATCAAGCGGCTGATTCTGATTTAGTTTCTGAGTCTACTGTTTGGACAGATCAACATAGATTACGAGGCATAGCTTATATTTACGCTAGATTAGAATTTAATAGAAATGCTTTTGCAAATGGTTTGCCAAATATATCAGCTAAAGTACAAGGTAAAAAGGTATTCGATCCAAGAGATTCAAGCACAGCATATTCTACTAATCCTGCATTATGTATCCGTGATTATATTTTAAATTCAAGATTTGGAATGGGTGCTAATTCTACAGAAATAAATGATACAGATTTTACAATAGCCGCCAACATATGTGATGAAACTGTTAATCTAAAAGCAGGTGGTAGTGAAACAAAATACACATTCAATGGAACAGTTGAGAGCCAACAGTCATCAAGAAGCAATCTCACTAAAATGATAACCAGTTGTGGTGGTATTATTTTTTATTCAAATGGACAATTTAGTCTAAAAGCGGCAAAATTTGTAAGTCCAACAATAACAATAACTGAAGATGATATTATTGGAAATCTATCTGTCACAACAAGAAAAAGTAAAAGAAATAATTTTAATGCTATCAAAGGAGTTCTTGCACCAACAGTTACCAATTTTATTTCTGCTGATTACCCTGCTGTTACATCAAGCACATTTGAAGCAGAAGATGGTGAGCAAATATTTATTGATTATGATTTACCTTTTACCACTTCCACGGCAACGGCTCAAAGATTAGCTAAAATACAGCTTTATCAAAACAGACAACAAATTTTATTACAATTTGGAACGACCCTTAAAGGCTTTAAGTTTGCAATAGGCGATACATTTAATTTTACCAATGAAAAATTTGGATTTACTAACAAGGTTTTTGAGGTAGTTAGTTGGGGATTTGAAGCTAACTCAGGAAGTGTAGGAGTAAGTATAACCGCAAGAGAAACCGCTAGTTCAGTTTATGATTGGACAGAGGCAGTTGATGAATCAAGTTTTCAACAAGATAACACAACCCTTCCTAACCCATTTGATATAGAACCATGTGGATTAACAGTAGTAGATGAGTTACAAATATTTAATGAAAAGGCACTTTCAGTTATTGTTGCCTCGCCAACATCTGATAGTGTTTATGCTGATCAGTTTGAGGTTCAAGCAAAGAAATCTACGGAAAGCACGTTTATATCTATAGGCACTTCATCAAGTCCACGTTTTGAACTTGTGGATGTGGAAGATTCATCAACCTATGATGTAAGGGCTAGGATAGTTTCTTCAATTGGTGTTACGTCACCATTTACTACAGTACAGCATCAGGTTGTTGGTAAGACGTCTCTTCCTGCTGATGTTACAGATTTCTCAGTCAATATAATAAATACAGAGGCGCATCTATCTTGGACACCAGTAGCAGATTTAGATTTAAGTCACTATGTTATACGCCATTCAAACGCAACAAGCGGTGCTACTTACTCAAATAGTATAACACTAGCGGAAAAGGTTTCTCGCCCTGCTAATACTGTTGTAGTTCCTGCAATCACAGGCACATATTTTATTAAGTCTATTGATAAGTTAGGCAACAATTCTTTAAACGCTTCTAGTCAGGTAGCACTAATTGAGAATATTAAAGGTCTAAATGCAGTAGCAACCACCACTCAAAGCCCTAATTTCACAGGGGCGAAAACAAACACAGCCGCAGTTGAGGATGGTTTGGTATTATCTACACAAGGATTATTTGACGCGGCAACAGGCAACTTTGATGATGCTTTGGGGTTATTTGATGGTGGCGCAGATGCAGTTCACCTCACAGGCTCTTATGAGTTTGATAATTTTATTGATTTAGGGCAAGTTTTCACAAGCAGAGTATCAACTAGTATATCTGTTGTTCGTGTTGAATATGCAGATTTATTTGATTCTGCAACAGGTTTATTTGATTCAGCTATAGGTAACTTTGATGGTGATGTTCAAGCCTTTGATGATACCAATGTGCAAATACAAGTTGCAACGACAGAAGGTGATCCATCAGGAAGTCCGACTTATACAGCGTTTCGTCCATTCTTTGCAGGTGATTACAAAGCAAGGGCATTCAAGTTCAAGGCTATATTAACAACTACGTCAACCACAGCATCGCCAAAAGTCACAAGTTTATCTGTTACTATTGATATGCCCGACAGGGTTGTGGCTGAATCTGACATAGCAAGCGGCACAGGAACTAAGGCAATAACCTTTAGCCCTGCTTACAAAACATTAAGCGGAATAGGAATTACAGCTCAGAACTTATCAAGCGGTGATTATTATGCTATAACAAGTAAGTCAGCAACAGGATTTACTATACAATTCTTTAATAGTAGTAATGCAGGTGTAAACAGAACCTTTGATTATGTCGCAAAAGGGTTCGGAGAAGTGGCGGCATAAGGAGATATAAATGGCAACACATGATTATGTAATAGCAAACCAATCATTCCCTAATTTCAGAAGTGATTTGAATAGCGCACTTTCCGCAGTTGTGAGTAATAATTCAAATGGTTCTGCTCCATCAACTACCTTTGCTTATCAATATTGGTATGACACAGGCAATAATATTTTAAAGATAAGAAACGCTGATAATGATGCTTTCATAAGTTTGTTCACCTTTAATCAATCTAATGACACCGCAAGCCCAACAACCATTAACATTGTATCAGATACGTCACCACAATTAGGTGGAAATCTTGATGTAAATACTAAAAATATAGTTTTCGGTGATAGTGCAAGTGCTTCAGATGATCGCCTTGCTTTTGGCGCAGGTACGGATTTATCCATCTATCATGATGGTTCTCACTCTTATATAGATGATACTGGTACTGGTAATTTAAAGATACAATCTTCACAGGTTGATATTCTTGGTACATCTGAGACTATGGCAACATTTGTTGATGATGGTGCAGTCACACTCTTCCATAATAATGTGGCTAAAATAGCGACTACAGCGAATGGCGTTACAGTCACAGGAACAGCTATAGCCACAACAGATACAGATACAAGTAATACTGGCTCAGTTACTTTGGATTTTGCTACCAACCAAAACTTTGTTCTTACACTCACAGGCGCGGTAACACTTGCAAATCCATCAACAGAGCAAGTTGGGCAATCAGGTTTCATAGCATTTATTCAAGATGGGTCAGGGAGTAGAGTAGTTTCACTATCAAGTGATTTTGAAAAAGCAGGTGGTGGTTCAACATTAGATTTATCAAGTACAGCAGGGTCAACAGATTTAGTTCCATACGTTGTGATAGCCGCAAATAGAATTTTACTTGGTACACCGCAGAAAGCATTCGCATAATGTCAGGAGTCTTTGGCGCATCACATTTATTCTTTTCTGGAACGTCAGCGTTTTATGAATTTGATGTAACCAATTCATTGAGGTTTGATGATGGCACTAGTACTGATTTAACTAGAACTCCATCTAGCACAGGAGATGAGCAAATATTTACAATATCATGTTGGGTGAAACGTGGTAATATATCTTCAAGACAGGTGCTATTTGCAACAACTAATAGCGCAGGAAACGATTTTGATTTTTTAGAGTTTCAAAGTGATGACACGTTAAGAGCAGTTGGCAATAATGGAAGTGCCTCACTTCAATATCAACTTACAACATCGGCACTTTTTAGAGATGTTTCTGCTTGGTACAATATTGTTTTGGCTTACGACACTACACAATCAACAGCGTCCAATCGTATAAAATTGTATGTGAACGGAACGCAAATAACCGCTTTTGGTACATCTTCATATCCTTCTCAAAATTATGATACTAGAACAAACACACAAGTTGATCACAGAATTGGAAGTTCTCAGCCTGCAAGTTCAACTCTTTATTTTGATGGTTATATAGCAGAGTTTAATCTTATTGATGGTCAACAATTAAGCCCTACTAGTTTTGGAGAAACTAAATCAGGTGTTTGGATAGCTAAAAATACAAGTGGTCTAACATTTGGAACAAATGGATTTAGGCTTCAGTTTAAAGAAACTGGTACTGGCACAGCTTCTTCATCTACAATTGGTGCAGATACAAGTGGTCAAGCAAATCATTACACTTCTGTTAACTTAATAGCCGAAGATGTAGTGCCTGATAGCCCAACTTTAAATTATGCTGTTATGAATCCTTTGGATGGTCCTATTTTTTCTACTGCTTTCGGTAATTTGAGAGTTAATGGAAGTTCAAGTTCAGCAGGAAGCATAGGGTCTACAATTTTCCCAACAACAGGCAAATGGTATGCTGAAATGGTTGCTGAAGATATGGGCAACGGAATGTCTGTTGGTATTAAGAGTGATAATGAAGGTACTTTTTGGAAGCCAACTAGAGGTAAAAGTGTAATTTATCAATCTGATGGAAATAAAATTATTGATGGTGGGAGTGCTACTAGCTATGGTGCTACTTATACTGTTGGAGATATAATAGGTATTAAGATAAATTTAGATGATGGTGAAATAGAGTTTTTAAAAAACAATGCTTCTCAAGGCAACGCATCAACCGCTTTAACTTCTGGTGTTGCTTTTGGTGTTTTCTTCTTGGATACATCTTCTTCTAATAATGCTAGGTCGCAATTTAATTTTGGACAAGATAGTTCATTTCATAATACTGTGACTTCTGGTTCAGCTAACGCTTCAGATGAAAACGGTCATGGTAACTTTTATTATGCTGTTCCGTCTGGATATCTCGCACTAAACTCAGCAAACCTTCCAGAAACAACAATCACACCGCTACAAGATGATATTCCAGAGGACTATTTTAATACTGTGCTTTACGCAGGAAATTCTGCGGATAGAAATATAGAGGTTGGTTTTAAGAGCAATTTTATATGGGTTAAAAGTAGAGACACATCAGATAATCATAGGCTTTATAATGTAATAGCAGGTGAACACGCTTGTTTGTTTTCTAATCAAACAAACGCTGAATCTACTGCAACTGATGGTATAGCTTTTGATTTTGCAACTGGATTTAATATAGACGATGGTGCTAACCGACAAAGTTATAATAAGACTGGTGAGGATTATGTGTCATGGAACTGGCTTGCAGGAGGCACTCCAAGCGCAACAAACAATGCAGGAGCAGGAAACGCACCTACATCTGGTTCTGTTTTAATTAATGGTAGTGCTTCTACAGCCAGTTTAGCAGGGACAATACCCGCTACAAAAATATCAGCTAATACAGAGG
>Ga0209535_1002539_pt1 | contig 11907 bp, 10 predicted proteins | sample LinPmetageLP28_FD_184041 | JGI IMG/M metagenome (GOLD analysis project Ga0209535, IMG submission 184041) | Marine viral communities from the Pacific Ocean - LP-28 (SPAdes) (version 2) | ecosystem: Environmental > Aquatic > Marine > Oceanic | place: Pacific Ocean | collected 2009-08-22
CCACTCAACTTAATAGCATTATCTGAACCTGATGGAAGACTTGTTATAGCTAATCCTCGTTCAAATTGTCCTGCATTTTCATAATATGGTTGTGTTATTGAAGGCTTTTTACCAATAACTTCTTTTGTTCTTTCCAATATATTTGGTTCTATTAGATTACCAAATTGTGCTTTTGCCCTTGCTGGAATAAATTGTTTTAATGTTTTAAAAATGCTCTTGTCATAGAAAGATAATATTCTCATATAATCCCAAAAACTATTTGAACCAAAGTATCGCTTAAAGTAATCGTGTTTCTTTTGTTCTAGTGTTCTGTAAGAATATTCAAACTCATCTCTTGGGTCTCCAACGAAATCATCAAAATTAAAATCTGCTAATGAATACATTATATCTTCATTTATTACATCAGTAGGTGAAAGATATATTCCCAACTTCTCACTATCTATTGGTGCAAAATCTTGTGATGATACCTCTTTACTTGCGTCTGGATTTAGTGGACCTATTAGTTTATTTGTTTCTAATCTAATCTTTGTTGCGTTTCTTCTTGATGGTCCAATGTTTGGAACTTTTAACCTCTCTTGGTCAACCAATGTTCTGTAAAAGTTTCCTGTGAATCCACTAATTGCTGCTGTTTCATTTTCATAAGACTTTAAGTATGCAGTTGATGATGCTGTTGCTGATGATTGTAAATTTTTATTATCATTCAGTTCATAACGAACCAATAGTTTATCGGTGTTTGATGTAAATGTGTTTCCGTTGTATGATTTTGGTGCCGTAACGTGATTATCAAATACACTTTGTGACAAAGGTTCTGACCATAAACGATACTCCATTAATGAACCTGTAAATTGTGTTCCGAAAGAACTACCACTACCACCTAAGAAAACGTGTCCCGATGAAGTAAATGCTGCATTTATTTTACTACCACTTACATTATTAATATCTGATGCTAAACTTGCAGTGTGTGATGTTAAACTTTGACTTTCCTGATATATTATTCTTTGTCTTGTTGAATCATATTGTTTTGCAGTTATTTCATAAACACTTTGACTCAATATCATATCAGTAGTTTTTTCATTAGAACTTTGGTCTTTTCTTGTCAACATAACTGACCACATATCATCATTGTAAAATGGTAAGTTTGAAGAAGACACTACATTAAGTTGTCCGTCAGAACCACTAATTTCAAATTTTATACTTCCTAAATTATCAGTTGCTCCATTATCTTTTAATGATATAGCAAAGTTATTATCCTTTTGTAAAATTACTTGGTCTTGTGATTTAGGTGTTCTAAATCTAACTTCTAATGTATCGGGAATTAATCCGTCTGTATGTGCTTTCCAAGCAGATTTAATAAATTGTCCTGATTTAAAATCTAATGCTCTTGTAAATTTTCTTTTAATTTCATAACTAACTCTCGTTCCTTTGTCTGGTCCACCATATTCTCTTACTCGTAATATTGAACTTGGTATTCCGTAACAATTTAGTAATCCTTTTAGACAACGTTCTGTTCCTTTTGTTTTAATAAAGAAAGGTAAATTTCCTAAAATCCTTTTCCATATTTCTTCAGTAACCTTTTCTTGTGGTGATTCATATAAATCCGCACCACTTCCACTTTTACCAAAAAGATATTCTGGTAAATCTAATAAACCATTACCACTTGACAATTCTAATCCTAATGCGTCCGCATAATGCTTCGCTACATCTTTCGATATACCCTCTGATAAACTACTAACTCTTTTATTGATATCAGTAAAGTGTTTGGTGTAACTCCATACTTCATCAAATTGTTGTCCAGTCATATCCATAAATTCTAAAAATGTATTATTTTGTGTATCAGCGTAAACGTGTTCTGGTAATGAATTTCTTAACGAATTCATATTATTGAAGTCATACGATGAAGCACTTGATACCATATTATTATACCAAGTTATTGCAGCTGAACCTGTTGTGTGGACCAATCTATATGGTTCAGTAGAAGTTTCTTTAGGCCAACTAGTGTCGTGAAATAATCCATTAGAACCACTTGAGTATGATGAACTTTCAAAATACATATAATTTTCAAATGGGTCAAAAGAATTTATTACCCGTTGTCGTTTTCTTTCAGTCTCTTGTATCCTTGATAATGAACTCGTTATATTGATAAGTGATTGACTTGTTGCAGCATGTGTTTCTATTAATTTTAATTTTTTCTTGAAGTTACCAATTCTACTTTCTGCATTTGAAAAATGAATAAAGTTTCCAAAGCCAGTATCATCAGATTCATAATATTGTGTTGTGGTTTTCTGGTAATCAATATTCGGTTGAACATCTAACAAACTACCCGATACCAAACTTCTTTCAATTTTTCTATTGAGTTCGTCATTATCACTAAGTAATGTGTTATGGGTTTTGTAATCAGTTGCTTGCTTATCTATTGGACTATCAACATTGTCAAAATCTGCTGGTAATAAAAACGTATTGTTAACTTTAACCGAAGGAACTAATGAAATGTTATCTTCATAGTCTGGTAACAACTCTTCCACAATAGTGAACCCATCTATATCCTGTTCTCTTAATGTTTCACTTAGTGGTTCTTTTAATTTTAGTTTTAATTTGCTCTCTTGAAACTGAGAGTTTGTGATTAAATAATAATCATTTCTGTATTGTAGATAAGTTTTAAATCTTTCAACACTATTTAATCCCATTTTTACATAAAAATTAGGCCATTGAATGTCATTAAAGTTTACACTATTAAACTTAAATCCAGGATTAACGGTGTTGTGGTCTGGGTGAACAACTCCGATACTATCTACAAAGTAACCATTTCTTCTTAAGTTTTTATATTCATCTTGTAAGTTGTGTGAGACTTTGACTTTGTCTCCAGTCAATACTTCATCAATCTTTACTTCTAAATTAAAGTGTACTTCAACAAGATGTTCGTCAACCGAGTATTGTGTTCCAAAATCTTCTGGTCTTGGTGAATTCTTATTGGATTTTTCCCAGTCAATATTTACTTCATCATTGCTATCATCATAAGTATATACTGGATACATTGGGACTGCTGCAGTATCCCACATATTATGGTATTTTGCATTTATTTTTGGATACCTAGGATGTCGGTATGTAGCAGGTTGACCTTTTGCTAACCACCAATCTTTTGGTAGACTATCTTCATTGAACAATGATGTGTTTGTTGTATTGAGTTTAGGTGTTGGTTCATAAAAATAACCAGTAACACCTGAATAGTTATCAAGGTTAGTATCATCTAACGTTGTTTCGGTAAGACTACCATATTCATTATCGGTAAAAACTTCAAGTGGGAATTCTGTGTTTAATACTGGTCGTATGTTTTCGTGTCCAGTTCTTTCTGCTCCGTGTGTGTGGTTTTGTCCCTCAGACCTACCCAATTTTGGTGCATATTTTCTGTGTTTAGGAACCCACGCTCTCATAAAGTTTTCAAAAACAATTGTTTGACCTTCCATTGATTTTTGAAATTGGAAGTCAACACCACCGTCTTCAGGACTTCCTTCATTAATTAATGTTAAGTCTGCAAAACTACTACTACTAAATTTAATTGATTTATTTGGAACTGATTGTCTATAATTTGGAGCTGCTACTACATTTAAATTTAAATTTCTTAAATTGTTTTTGTAAATATCATTACTTACATTTTCATCTGCTCGTAATATTAGTTCGTCACCTTTTGTATTGATTGTATCTATTACATATGTAAATCGATTTTCATATACTTGCTGTTCCAAATCAACTGCATCATTAACTACTTTATAAAAAAGTCCGTCAAATGATTCGTAAGGACCATCATAGGTTTCACCACTTTCATCAGTAACAAAAAATTGACTATCGTCTCCGGCAATCTTTCTTAAGAACTTATATAGAACTTTATAGTCGCCTTCATCAATTCCCAAATCTCTTAGGTGCTGTCCAACATTTAATTTTAAATATTTTAAATCATAGTTTGGACTTAAATCTTTAACTCGTAAAATTGTTTCTTGTAAGATTTGATTAGTCTGAACACTATATATACATAACTTAATATAGTCTTTTTGTCCAAGGTAAGGTGGTTTAAATTCAGCATCAAGATTATTAAAATCAAATACCCTACCAAAATTTGAAATGTTTTGTTTGTTAGGTTTGAAGTAAGTTGATAATTCTCTTTCTGTAAATCCGTATTTAGGCATCGTTAATCCACCAAGTCTTCAAAGGTTGTATTTATTTTTTCTAAGTATCTTGTATTGAAGTATTTTTCTTTTATGTCAATTGTAACTTGTTCAAATTCTGGTTCATTTGCTTTTCCAAATAAGTCTGGATTTTCAAATGAAAGTATAAATCCACGAGAGTCTCTCGTAAGACTTGTGTTAAATTTTGGATTTGTTAAATAGTCAGTTCTCTTTTCAAGAATTTGTTTTCTAATTCTCTCTCGTTCAAGTTCTCTGAACTTTGTATAGTAATCGGAATGTTGAACTGCTTCTTCTGCTGATGTATATGGCATTATCTCACCACCCTAAATTCAAAGTCATCATCATAGAAATTTGTTTGTTCATCTGTTGTTCCACTACCACTAACTACTTTAAGACAAAAGCGATAACTTCTTTCTGCTTGTAATCCATTCATCCATAAGTTAAAATAATTACCCGTAGAATCACAACTAACTATCGAACCTGTTCCGTATGGAATAATAGTTTCTTCTGTATCGGCATCCTTTACTGAATAGAATACTGAACTACTCGGTAAATACTTAACTGATAGTTCCGATGGTGTTGTAGCAAATGCAGTAGTTGGATATAATTCTCTACCAACTAATCTTAATTTAGTTACCGAACTCTCTTTATATTCTGTTCTTAAATTTTTAAAATAAACTTTTAGTCTTTCTAAGTCTGTTGAACTTAATGGTGATAAACTTCCTGTTGTCCAAACTGAATCGTCCCACACTACTTCCAACTTAGGTGGATAGATTGTATGTGTTTCTCTTGAGAAATATTTTAGGTTTCCTAATCTATCTGAACTACTTTCATCTTGTGTAGTATCTCCACCTGGATTGTATGAAAAGTTGGCTGAACCTGTATGAAGTGATTTTCTCTTTACAATAAATCCCCTATTAGGATAAACTGAACTTGAGTAAATGTGATTTTTTACTAAGTCCGTTACGTCTGCTCTGATGTCTTTTCTATCAAATGTTAGTGCGTATGATGAACTAACTGCATATTGTCCAGTTTTGTTTAACCACCAAGAACCCCCATCAGTTAATACTGATGGTGATACCCAAGGTGTTTTGTTTTCGTGGTCACGATATTGAAAAGTAACTCCGTCTGATGTTACTGGGTTGTGGTCAAGTTTTCCTGTTCCTTGTTTCCAAGCACTACCACTTACCATATGAACAAATATACTTTGTTCTGCTTCAACTTCTTCTGAAGTTGCGTCATATAAATTTAAATAAAATTTTGCAGTTGAAGGAATCTTACCACTCTGTATTGATTCCGATATAGTTGTATAGTCAAAGTCAATCAATATTCTTGATATGTTAGATACGGTTCCACTTTGATTAACATTTTTGTTAATTTCTAATATCTCATCTAATCCAGTATTGATGGAAGCTGTTGTTCCACCCGAATAAATTGAAGCGTCTCTTTTTCCAAATTCAAAATAATGCATTATAATTCTCCTACTACTTTACCGATAATATCAGTATTTGGATATTTTAGTTCAAATATACTTGGGTCCTTTGAAGGATATACAACTCCGTCTTTTGTTGCAGAATCTACATCATAAACATTTCCACTATATCCACTTGATGTTGTTGCTTTGTTCTCCACAAGAATAAGTGAATTGTTTGGGTTGGTTCCGTCTGGTGGAACTACACTTGCTACTCCGTCAACTAATGAAATCTGATATGCAATATCACTTAATACTATTGGTTGATTTATTTGCCACTTATCAGTATTGAAATGATTTCTTACTCTTTGTATACATCTAAACAATACATCATTTTGGTTAAACCCTCTTTGTGTAACGATTGCAAATCTAATTCCAATATTGATTATGTATGCGTTTTTTAAATTAATTGCATCTGTTACTAATCTATATTGGGAAAGATACATTTTTAAATTTTGTTTTACTGCGTCGTTTAATTTTGCTAAGTATTTATTACCATCGTATCCCAACAAATACATATTCAATGCTAATGGATTTTGAATCTCAGTAGTGGTATCATTGTTTTCTTGCAATTGTGTATCTTGAACAATATATGCTTTTGCTATATTACCATATTTTTGTGGTAAAGAATAAACTCTTGTTATGTAGTCAGCTTTTGTAACTGCTCTGTTCTGTGCATTAAAGTATGCTGCAGCATTCTGTTTTATTTCGGTTAATGTTTCTTGACTTGCTCCACCCGATGCTCCTGTTGAATTTGTAAAACCTAAACTATCTTTTGATGTTTGAACCAATGATGCAGTTAATCCATCTTCCTGAATTGTAAAAGTTATGTTCTTCGGGAAAGTAATTGAATTACTTCTAACATTATGCTCTACTGCTCCACCATAACGATATGTAATGGTTAGTGTTGTATTACTTGGTGCCAAACCAAAAGTTCTTGTATTCATAAAATTTGTTGGGTCAAATGCTGTATCTAAATGTGTTACTCCAAAACTTAATGCTGAACCAACATTATCTGGATTTGGAACTAGTGTTTCATCTGCGTTGTCACTAACACCTGAACCAAATCTTAATTCCATTCTATTGTCTTCACGAACATAGGTTGTAAATCTTCTTGATGATTTAATTAATCTTAACATATAAGGTGTATCACTTTTTTGTGATGCAAATTCTGGGTCGTTTAGGGTAGTATTTTCTATTGATTCAAATACCGTGTCTTGTGCTAAGAAAGGAACTTGATACCAACTATTTCCATTACTATCCACACACGATACAATTTCAGTTACTTTTTCATTTGATAAAGTTATCTTATCAAACTTCTTTGCTCCGGTAAATGAGAAAGTTTCAGTTATGGTGTCTCCAGATTTTGCTAATACCTTTTTAGTTAATTTAAATTGTGTTGGTATTGTTCCTGATGAAGGTGTTTGAACTTCATCACTTCTTCTGTCTAGTGAACTTGATGCTTTAAAATTAACATCATCCAGTATGGTAAAATCAACACCAGTATCTGAAGTAATAATTGAATTACCAGAGACTACTCCTGCGTAATCTATATTGGCTTGATAACCACCACCGACTGCTTTTGCCGGAACTAATTGTGAAACTTCTAATTCTACAGTTGCTGGTATTGCCAAACTTGGTTTGTATCCATAAGATTGTGCAATATCAAAAACATTTTTCTTTTCTTCTGCATATTGTAAAAGTGTTTCTTTAAATTGATTGTCAACATAGTAATTCATTACGTCTCCAACGTATGATGCCATTTCAATAAACATCATTCCTGGTGATGCTTCATTGAAGTCATTATAAGTATTTGGGAAATAAGATTTTGCGAACTCCAAAAGATTTTCTCTAATGGATGAAAAGTCTCTACCGAGATAACTTACATCTTTTTTTACTATTTTTTTATTTGTTTGGTAATCTACATTCGTAGCCATTTTATTCTCCTACAACCAAATTAAAGGTTATATTATCTAGTGCGTCTGGTTGAAGTGTTGTTGAGTATTCAAGTGATATCGTTATCTCATTTGGATTAGATTCATCTTGAACAAGTATTAAATCATTTATATTAACATAAGGTAACCAAGTATCTAAAGCAACTCTAATACTATTATCAACTCCATCTAAAGTTTCACTAGTTATTTGCTCAAACAATAAGTCTCTTAAGTCACAACCAAAATCTGGTTGAAATACTCTTTCACCCTTTGATGTTAATAATAAGTTTTTAATATTAGATTTTACTTGTTCTTGTATAGTTTTAGATTGCCTAAAAAATCCTGTTAGATTGTGGTCTAATGGAAACTCTAATCCAATATATACATCATCATTTCTATCTATTTCTCTTACACTCATTTAATTTTAAGGTCTAAAGTTATCCTCACCCTTTTTCTTTTTGTTAATTGCTTTCATTAGTCCAGAGTAATCACGAGTTAAAGCGTCTTGAACACCTACTGGAACTTGGTCTACTGAAACACCTGCTTTCTTAATGGTGTCTACTGCCGCAACTTCTCTTGCCATTTCTTTATTCTGTCCTTTACCTAAATCCCCATAACCCAATACTTCTGCCATATTGTTTGAACCTAACACACCACCACCCAATGATGGATACTCATCTTGTTGACTTTTTCCTAATGGATTGGTATTGTTCAATACTTCATTCAATGCTGTATTTTTACTATATTGTTTTTTAGGTTTATTGAGAACCTTTTTAGGTTCGGGTTTAGAAACCACTTCTGCTAATTTGATTTCTCTATCTTCATTAATAAATATCTCGGTCATCTGTTTTTTAACTTCTTTACGGACAACTAATTCGATTATTTTTATTAAGTCATTTTTCTTCATTACTACTCCTATTCTACATTTATTTTTTTACTTAAGTAAAGTTTGTTATCTCTAACTTTTTCTAATCTTTTTATTTCATCTTTTAGTTTTATACTCGCTGGTGTTTCAGTCCCCCCACTTGCCGTCAACAATGCAGTTCTTTGTGTTTCCATACCTACGATTGTTTGGTTAGCAAGTATAGTAATAAATCCTACAAAGTCATCATTACCTAATACTGCTTGAGATAGTTCTCCACTTCCTATTTCTATCTTTTCATTAGAATCTATCCTTGAGTTCTGTATGAATAGTTCTTGAATTTCAACTTTATCTGCTGATTTAATCTCAACCTTATCTCTTGAGTAAATACCTATCCCACCATTATCACCCTTAGAGTTAAATACAATTCTATCTGATTGTATAATTACCTGTGGTCTAAAATATGTTGGATTATTATCAAATGTTGATGTTACTCCCACATCTTCATACGGAACATATTCGTCCGTTGTTAAATAAACTGAACTCTTTTCTTCTTGTATAATTTTAGAAGATAAATCTGAAACTAATGATTCATTATAAATTGGACCATTGGTAAATCCACCTGCTACAATTTTTACATTTGATGATTCTGTTAAATCTCTTTTATCTTGACCAGTTTGACTACCAGACATAAACTGATTACTACCTAGACGAATTGAATTACCAAATCGTCCTTGTATAATTGTATCACCTTCTCTCATTAATAGTTTTTTTACCAGAGAAGAGGGATTAAAATATTTGCCATATTTAAATTCAAAATCTTCATATGGGTCTCCAACTGATATTGCACTTACTCCAAAGTTAGAATCATTTGTCACTAAGTTATACTTATTCAACTTTGACATATAAAAATGTTTTCCACCAAACTCACAACCTAATACTTCTTCTCCTTGAACGGGAACTTGTAATATATTTGAATCCAATGGATAAAAGATATTTGTATCTGTAAGTGGTTTATTATGTTGAGACACATCATACCTTGCTCTTACGGCACCAATTAAAGATTCATCAAGTGTATCAGTAAATACCTCAAGAACCTCTGCTGGTTCAAACTTTAACATTAATTTTCCTTTGTGATTGAAGACTCAATTTCATCTTTCTTTACTTGTAACTCTTGAACATCTGATTCTATTGCGTTCATCAATTGTTCTTTTTCTGCGTCTGATAAACCGAACTCATCTCCTGAATCCGATACTCTCTTTTCTGCCGCAGTAATTCTTTGAACGATTGTTGCCAACTTAACAAGTTGTTCGTCGTTCTTAACATTTATCTCTAAGTATTCTTTCAACATAGGTATAATTTGAATAGCAGTATCTCCGTCTTTTATAAACCCTACTACCTCTTTCATTAGAACTTCTAATTGCTTTTTATTGGTGTGGGAATTATCATAGATGTCTTTAAATACATCACCGAGTGTTTTGCCTTTGAATATTTCGTAATCTGTTGCCATAATTTTGCCTGTTTTTTACCTAATAATAAATAGTAAGATACGAAAAAATAGGGATATATATTTATATATCATTTGATTTTTGTTGGTTTGGTATATAGTTATTATACGACTACGGAATTTGTAGTCTTTTTAGATTAATAAAAGGGGGAAACGAATATGAAAAATACTATGGCTATGATAGTAGATGTAGTAGCAGGTCTTAAAGATGTGCTATTATCTATTATTGGTCTTGGGGTTCTCGTTCAATTGATTTTTGTTGGCGGGTTCTTCGGTATGGACATTATTGGTAATCTAATTAGTTTAGTGAATTTATTTGCAACAAGTGGATTCGCTGGATTTATATCACTATTGGTGATATTAGGATTACTTAATAATAAGTAAAAAAGAATAAAGGTGGATTAAAAAGGGGAATAGAAATATTCCCCTTTTTTGTTTTATAGGTTATCCCAACTACCTGTCCATTTAGTTTCAATGGAACCAGTAGTTAAGTAATTTCGTTGTAGATTAACGTGATGTTTCTTCATCACATTCACAACACGAGTAATGTGTTGTGTATTTGAATTGGTCATCTCTCTAATCATAATGTATAGAGCTTTCTTATTGAAGTTCTCAATGTTCTCTCTCTTTTCCATTAGATACAATACTGAATTAGCAACATCCATATCTTGTTTTCTTTTAAAGATAGTAGTTAAGTTATTACTCCAATACTCAACAAACAAATCAAGGTATTCTTTCTTTGCAGTAATCAAGTCTGCTCTTGACGCTTCTTGTAGTGGGTCTCGTTTGTAATCAGTAACTTCCTCACTATCGGTTTGTTTCATCTTCTTGTAATTATTGTTGTTGTGTAGAATCAAATAGTTCTTAGCAACAATACTAAAGTATGAGAATGCTTTACCCTTACCCTCAGTAAATTTATGCATATTCATATATAGAAAACTAACAACCTCGTGCATTACATCAACACTCGGAACATCAAAGTAATAAAACTTAAATGTATGAATTATATTTTCTGCTAACTTCTCAAAGGGTTGTCTGATGTGTTCATTATAAATTCGTTCCCTCATATGTGGACGAGTTTCTTTATTGTGTCTTATGATTGCATCTTCTGTTCCTTGGTGGAAGTAATATCTTGGTGAACCTTTTGCTGCTTTTCTTGGCATTATAATTCCTTTTCTGTTATTTTGTTTAATTCATCTACGGTTTCTTTGATTGCTGTAAAGACTACACCGACTTCGTCGTCTGCTTCAAAGTTACCCTTATCATCAATCTCTTTTAATGTTTCTTGTGTATCAATTATACGTTGTGCGTAATCTTCTACCCAAGTTTCTAATCGTTCAGTTTTTTTCGTTAAGTTAAATATAACATAACTTTCAACCAAAGTCAATAGAATAAATAATATTAAAAAATAAATCATTTCTTCGCCTCCCCAAATAGTTCGTTAAATATATCTTTTGCATCTGTGGTCTTGGTGTTGAACTTTTCTTTTACTTCAGTATCAACTGCTTGTTTAATACTCGTTACTGACTCTTGGACCTTTTCAGATTCTTTTTGATTTTCTCTTTTCCACTCATCATACTCTGCTACGGTGGACATATGGTCTGCCCAATGTAAAATATATGGTAGTCTATTCTTCAATGACCTTCTAGCGTCAAATACTTTTAAGTAGTATTCATTTGCATCATCATACAATCCGTCTGCTAATTTTATGCCGAGAGTTTCATTAAGACTACACGATATACCATAGTGTTGTAATATAAATAGTCCTCGTTCTGGTGCTCTCATATTTTGTATATCAGTATTGGCGATATAAATTTCTCCAAGATTCTTTACTCTCCAATCATTGTCTTGTGGAATGTAATGTTCTTGTTCTAAGTCACCAACCTTTCCTAAGTCGTGATGTAGTCCTGCAAATACTAATTCCTCATCGGACCAGTCTACACTACCACCTGCTA
>Ga0209535_1002540_pt1 | contig 11905 bp, 10 predicted proteins | sample LinPmetageLP28_FD_184041 | JGI IMG/M metagenome (GOLD analysis project Ga0209535, IMG submission 184041) | Marine viral communities from the Pacific Ocean - LP-28 (SPAdes) (version 2) | ecosystem: Environmental > Aquatic > Marine > Oceanic | place: Pacific Ocean | collected 2009-08-22
GAGTATGGATTTGACCCTGTAGGTTATCGCGGGGATGCTCTGGGTTTAACGGGCAATAGACTAAAGGCTGAAGGGTCTGTAGGAGAGGTCACGGTGACAACATGAGCTACACATATACAACTCTGAAGCAGGCCATAAAAGATTATACTGAAAACGACGAAACTACGTTTGTTAATAATCTTCCCGTGTTTATTCGCAACACAGAAGAACGTGTTTTAAAAAACGTTCAGTTAAGTTTGTTCCAGCGTAATGCTAGTGGTGTTATGAGTAATGCAAACAAGTTTCTTAATTGTCCGTCGGATTTTTTAGCTCCGTTTTCGTTGTCCTACACGGATTCCAGTAGTAACCAAGTGTTTTTAGATTTTAAAGACTCAAACTTTATACAATCCTTTAACCCAAACGCTGCCACTACAGGTTCTCCCCGATACTACGGTCAATTTGATGTTGACAACTTTATTTTAGCGCCAACGCCAAACAGTGGATATGCCGTAGAGTTACAATATTATTATAGACCTGTGAGCCTGACGGTCAGTACGTTTACGTTAACAATGACCAGCGTGAGTGGTACATTTACTACTTCTGACACTATAACTGGATCGTCCAGCGGACAGTCTACAACGGTTGACGCGGTTCCATCCTCTACAACGTTGACGGTAAAAATACCTGCGGGGGACTTTACAGTAGGAGAAACTTTGACGGGTAGCTCTAGCGGAGCAACGGGAACACTGTCTTCCATTGGAGCCGACACAACCGAATCATGGCTTAGTCAGAACGCAGAAGTAGCTTTGCTGTATGGCAGCTTAATGGAAGCCTACGTGTTTATGAAAGGCGAACAGGACCTACAGGTTCTTTACGAAAAAAGGTTTGGGGAGGCGGTTATGGGCTTAAAAATGTTGGGAGAAGCAAAAGAGGTTACAGATGAGTACCGCACAGGTCAGGTTGTGAGGGCTAAACAATGAACAACATGTCTTTTGGAGAGTTTAAGGTTGAGGTTCAAACCACTAATAATCGTGGAGCCACTCCTGAAGAGATAGCTCACCGTTGCGTTGGTAGTATTGTGTCTTTTTCTCAGGACGCCCACCCTTCGTTGCGGGATCAAGCGATAGCATACCGTGATAGCATAGAAAAGCTGCTTGTTATACACATGAAACAGGCTATCCAAAGTGACCGTACTACGGTATATAATGCAATCAAAGAAGCGGGTCATCCCACGTTAGCTGAATATATAAGGAAAATGTAAATGGCATTCTCAGGAAACTTTTTGTGTACCTCGTTCAAAAAAGAACTGATGACGGCTACACATAACTTTACTGCGGCAAGCAATGTTTTTAAGCTAGCACTCTACACTAACAGCGCGACTTTAAATGCCGCTACCACGGCCTACACCAGTAGCGAGGAGGTTACTGGTACAAACTACACAGCGAAAGGTCAATTTTTAACGAGCGTAACGCCCACTAGCAGTGGCACAACCGCTTTGACAAATTTTGCACCAGAAACATTTTCAAACGTAACAATCTCGTCTGTTCGTGGCGCGTTGATTTACAACGAAGCCGCAACAGGTGACCCTTCCGTTTGTGTGTTAGATTTTGGTGCGGACAAGGGCGCAAGCTCCGGTGACTTTACTATTGTTTTTCCTACCGCGGACGCAAGTAACGCAATCATACGAATAGCATAATATGGCAATAGTTCTTGGAAATCGTGCAAAAATGTCCACCAGTACTACGGGTACTGGAACAATTACCTTGGGCAGTGCTGTAAGCGGTTTTCAAACGTTTGCTGCGGCGGGTATTACCAACGGTCAAACAGTTCGGTATACGATAGAAGAGGGAGTTGCTTTTGAAATAGGTACGGGTGTTTATACCTCCAGCGGCACAACCTTAACAAGAAACGTTGCAGAAAGTTCTAATTCAGACAATGCTTTAAATTTAAGTGGTTCCGCTGAAGTATTTATTACCGCTGCGGCTGCGGATATCTTTGTTAATGACGGTGCCACTTCGTTAACTACAACGGGTGTTGGTACGTTTGCTTCGTTAGATATTAGCGGGGATATAGATGTTGACGGAACGACTAATCTTGATGTTGTTGATATAGATGGGGCGGTAAATATAGCCGCAGATTTAACTATCGCCAGCACTAATAAGATTTTGTTTAACGATTCTAGTCAGTTTATCCAAGGTAGTAGCGCAACAGTTCTTACCATAGCAGCCACTGACGAAATAGATTTAACTGCGACAACCGTTGATATTAATGGCGCAATTAATGCTAGTGGCGAGATTATTGCTGCTTCGTTAGATATTAGTGGGGATATAGATGTTGACGGCACGACCAACTTAGACGCCGTTGATATAGACGGCGCGGTGCAGGTAGATTCCACATTAAGCGTTGGCGTAGACGATACGGGCTATGATGTTAAGTTTTTTGGCGACACCGCCAGTGCGTATATGCAGTGGGATGCAAGCGCAGATGATTTAATTCTTGGTGGTGCGGCGGGTTTAATTGTTCCCGAAGGAAAAACCACTATTGGTTCTACGCCTATGACCAGTACGGCAGCGGAGCTTAATCTGCTAGATGCAATGCCTAGAGGATCAATTCTTTATGGTAACTCCAGTGCCGCATCTGCACGATTAACCAAGGGCGCATCTGGCACCGTGTTAACTGCGGGGTCTAATGACATTTCTTGGGCCGCGCCTGCCGCGGTTGGTGAGGCCACGTTTACGGCTTCAGGTAGTGGGTCACCCGCTATTACCGCGGGAGATTTAGTAAAAATAAACGCTGACGGTACAGTTAGTTCTAACGTTACGCCTATTTCTGGACCCGCGTCGTCCCTTGAGTCGGGTACAGCACTATCCGGAGTAGGGGCCTGTTATGACTCCGATACAGATCGAGTGGTTATAGCGTATCGCATTAGTTCGGACCAAGAAATTAAAATTGTTGTTGGTGAAGTCAACAGTACAACTAACGCAATAACGCTTGGAACTCCTGTTTCTATAGGCACTAAAGCAAATGCGGGTAATGCCAAAAACGTGCGGATGGTTTATGATCCTTCAAACGAACGTGCGGTTATTATTTATGCCTCTGCATATGATTTTTTTGCCTCTGTAGTTACCGTTACGGGAGGGGCCACAAACTCTGTTTCAGTAGGGACAGCGACTAGACTTATCAACGGTACAGGCTCTTCCGACGCTGACTATAGGGAAGGCTACTACGAAGCTATGTTTTGCCCTACCGCAAATAAAATAGTCGCGGTTTTTGTTGACACTGATGGGGACGTTAGAACAAACGTTATTATACCGGACACTAGTGATGACACTATTACCGCGGGAACGGAGGTTCAGCTAGGTGGCGCAGCTAATGCGAATGGCGTTGATTTAGCTTATGACGAAGCAAACAACATTGTTGCATATTCTTATTGTTCGAGTGGCTCTGATGCTCGCTTTAATGTCGCCACAGTAAATTCAGATAATACTTTAACCGTAGCCACTGAAATTGAATTTACGGCTGGAAGCTTTTTTGACACAGATATAACTTATGATCCTACCGCAGATTGTTTTTACATTTTGTATTTAAGTTCGGGTATTACTTCGGATACTGCGGTCATGGTTCATGTCGCAAGCGACAGGACTATGACGCAAACTGGCGCGAGTATGGATATACCTCCCAACCTTCAGATTCAAGACGTTGATGAACGTTTTCACGCGCGGACTAGCACTGTTTATGTGCCCACTAGAAAAGAACACATAACATTTATAGACAGCAGTTTTTATAAAACCACGTTGTTTTCCAGCGGGGGTATTGCGTCAGCGTCGGCATCGAACCTTAGAGGTTCTAGTGGTTTTTCTTGGGTGGTTGGGACGGATTTAGTTGGGGGTAGTGATACACGTAGGTTTCAGTGGGGCGGCAAAGTGGTGTTAAGTAATGACCGGATTTTGGTTGCTTCGTGTACTCAGAACAATGGTAATGACAATGCTGGAAGTGTTCTTATAATTGATGATCCTTACCGCACATTTATTGGTTTAGCTGCGAACAACATTTTTAACACTGCTACGGGGCAAATAACAATACCCGGTGGAATTAATACGCGACAGAGTAGTTTAACCGCGGGGCAGCAGTTTATCATACCTGATTCGGCTAGCGACATAACGGAGTTAAATACGGCTATTGGGCAGACAGCAAGTGGTTCTAGCCTTCCAATCTCGTATTCGATTTCGGCAATAGCAACTTCCTCAACGGCTGTTTTTGTAAAAGAACTTAATCAACCCGTAATTATAGAATATAGCGTTAAGTTTACGTGATGGAGTAACCGATGTTAGGCTTTAACTCACTAGCTGATGACGCGCTTGCTTCAACGGGTGCTTCTTCTGCAACACTGGTGTCGGTTACGGGGGTTGCTGGCACGGGTGCTGTTGGAACTGTTGCAGTTAGCGCAGTAGTTGCGGTTGCGGGACCGTCTGCGGGTACAGCCTCTGTTGGTTCCGTTACTGTAGAGGGTGACGCCAATGCTACAGTAACAGGCGTTGAGGCTACGGGTTCGGTTGGATTAGTTCTTGTTTGGGGGGAAATCGTACCTTCGCAAACTTCCAGCTTCTCTCAAATCGTACCTTCGCAAACTTCTAACCTCTCCCAAATCGTACCTTCGCAAACTTCCAGCTTCTCTCAAATCGTACCCTCGCAAACTTCTAACTTCTCTGCTATAACAGTTTCACAAACACCGTCTTGGACGAATATCGCGGCATAGGATAACAACATGGCTAGTACATATGTAAACGATCTAAGGCTAGAAGAAATTGGTACGGGTGAGGCGTCAGGAACTTGGGGAACTAAAACTAACAATAACTTAGAACTTATTGGTGAGGCGTTTTCTTACGGTTCTGAAGCTATACCAGACGCTTCCACGCACACTATTACGTTGGCAGATGGAACCTCGGACCAAGCTCGTTCATTCTACCTTAAATGCACGGGAGGTGGTCAGGCTTGTACGGTTACGCTTGCGCCAAACACTGTTTCAAAAGTTTGGATGATTGAGAACGCGACAAGTGCAACATTGACTTTCTCTCAAGGATCGGGGGCCAACGTTGCCGTTGCCGCTGGCGAAGTAAAAATGATTGCAACAGACGGTCAGGGTTCGGGAGCCGCTGTTTATGACTTGTTGACAGATGCTAATTTAGCGGGGACCACGGCTCTTGCAGCTTTAAAGCTGGGTGGTACGGCTGTCACCTCTGACGCAGGGGAAATAAATTTATTGGACGGTGCCGTAGCTGGTACGATTGTTAACGACAAGGCTGTTGTTTACAGTGACGCGGGGCAAGTCAATGCCACTACTTTGGCTATTGCAGGGACGCCCATTTCCGCCACTGTTACGGAGTTGAACTACAATGACACGGGCGAAGCGGTTGGTACGGTTGTAGCGAGTAAAACTGTAACGGCAGACGCTAATAAAGACGTAGCGAGTTTGCGTAACCTGACACTTACGGGTGAGTTAGATGCGGCAACACTAGATATTAGTGGCGCGGGGGATATTGACGGCGCTTTAGATGTTGGTGGCGCTTTGACGAACGCTTCTGCAGCGGTCAAGGTTGCGGGATTAGAGACGGTATATATCCCAGCTAATGTCATGTATCCTGCAGACACGGGTGGAACCTCTGCTTTAACGCAAGTTGAGCTAGATAGTAGTGGTCCGAATTTAAAGTGCCTTGATTTTTCGGCTAGTACTGCTCAAAGGGCGCAATTTAGTTTTTGTTTTCCCAAATCGTGGAACGAGGGAACCGTAAAATACCAAGTTTTTTGGACTGTTAATGGTACAAATACTGGGGTAGTTTCTTGGGCTGTTCGCGGCATTAGTTTTGCAAATGATGCCACTATAAACACGTCTTTTTCTGGGTCTTACGTTGGGGATACCGATGCGGCTAGTGGTACGGCTAACGACATGAATGTTTCGCCGATTAGTGGGGCGGTAACTATTGTCAATGCTGCAGCAGACACACAAACTTACTTTGAACTCGTTCGGTTAGTAGGAAGTTCGGACACACAAACGGGTGTTGCCCGACTTTTAGGAATAAAACTTTTCTTTACAACAGATGCAAAGAATGATGACTAATGCCCTTAACAAAGCTACAGTTTAAGCCCGGAATAAACCGAGAAACTACTTCGTATAGTAACGAAGGGGGTTGGTTTGATTGCGATAAAATTCGATTCCGCATGGGTTTTCCTGAGAAGATAGGTGGCTGGGTTAAAAAATCGGATAGCGCGTTTCTTGGAACGTGTCGCGCATTACATTCTTGGGTAGCTCTTTCGGGCGAAAAATATCTCGGAGTAGGTACTAATTTAAAGTACTACATAGAAGAGGGTGGTACGTATTACGACATTACTCCAATTCGTGTAGCGTCTTCTGCCGTAACTTTTGCGGCTGGCGCGGATACTTTAAATGGAGCCATTTCTTCAGATGCACAGAGCATTGTACTAAACAGCGCCGCTGGTTTTCCTGCTGGCGGCGGTAGGATTTTAATTGGTTCTGAGCAGATAACTTATGGAGCCGTAAGTAGTGCTACTTTAACGGGTTGTACCCGTGGCGTTAACGGCACTACTGCCGCCGCTCATTCGGACAGTGCTGCGGTTACCTGCGCAACTTTAACCGTTACAGATTCGGACAGTCACGGGGCTTTAGAGAACGATTTTGTAACTTTTTCAGGGGCGGCTACTTTGGGAGGCGTTATTACTGCCGACGTACTTAACCAAGAGTATCAAATCACTCGCGTGGTAACCACGACAACCTTTCAGATAGAAGCTAGGACGGTTTCGTCAATATCGTCAATCACTACCACGTCGGGATTAAACCCTACGTTTGTTTTTGCTAACACAAGTGACAGTGGTAACAGCGGGGGCTCGTCCGTTGGGGCGTATCAAGTCAATACGGGTCTGGACACAGCCGTTGGCGGCACTGGTTGGGGTGCGGGTGTTTGGGGCGGAGAAGGCGATGGAGGAACGTCTGGAACAACTGGAAATGTAACGGGCTGGGGAGATGCTTCTAGTATCATAACGGACGGCTCTAATTTGCGCATTTGGACCCACGACAACTTTGGTGAAAACCTTTTAATTAATGTTCGCAACGAGGGTATTTTTTACTGGAGCAAGTCCGGCGGTACGGGAGCCCGTGCGGTAGCTCTTAACTCCTTATCCGGTAGCACGGGCGCTCCTCTTATTGCAAAACAAATTCTTGTTTCGGACAGGGACCGACACATTTTAGCTTTTGGTTGTGATCCAGAAGGCCCGAATGCGGGGGAACAGGACCCGTTGTTAATACGTTTTTCTTCTCAGGAAAGTCTGACGGATTGGAACACGTTTAACGCTGATCCTAATGTAGTAAACACAGCGGGTGATTTGCGCATTGGTTCTGGTTCAGAGATTGTGACCGCTATTGAAACACGACAACAGGTTCTGGTGTTTACTGACGTTTCGCTACACGCCATGCAGTTTCTTGGGACACCATTTATATTTGGTATAAGCACTCTTTCTGAAAACATTACTATGGCGGGTCCTTTATGCGCTATAGCTGTTAATGACAACGTGTTCTGGATGGGGCAGGAGGAATTTTACGTTTATTCGGGTGCTGTTAAGCGAATACCTTGCACGGTTAAAGACTACGTTTTTTCTGACTTTAATAGAGATCAGGTTGAGAAAGTTGTAGCCTCGAACAACAGTTCTTTTTCTGAAATTTGGTGGTTTTACCCTTCTGCAAGCAGCGGGGAAAATGACCGCTACGTTGTATTTAATTACGACCAACAAGTTTGGTATTATGGAAACTTGTCTCGCACTTTTTGGATGGATCGGGGTGTTCAGCAACAGCCTGTCGCGGCCTCTACGGACCACTATTTATACGAACACGAGTCTGGATTAGACGACGGAAGTTCGTCTCCGGCAACGGCAATATCCTCGCACATAGAAAGTAGTCAGATAGATTTAGGGGACGGTGATCAATTTGCGTTTTTGTCTAGGATTATACCGGACATTACTTTTCGAGACTCCACGTCGCCCGTTCCCGCGGTCACCTTTACTTTAGGAGTTAGGAATTTTCCCGGGGGTAAATACTTGCAAGAAAACGCGGGTTCAGTGGATAAGGTTGCTTCTAGCCCTGTGGAACAGTTTACCCAAGAAATTAGAACGCGGCTTCGTGGGCGGTCGTTTAACTTAAAGATTGAAAACGCCCAAACAGAAACCACTTGGCGCTTGGGAACTCCCCGCGTCGAGGTAAGACCTGACGGCAGACGCTAATGTCTAGGAACCTAGTCCGCCCATTTTTTCCAATTCCGCCACAGGAATACGACCAGCGTTACTTTGACGAAGTAATACGGTCTTTCTCAGTTTATCTTGATCAGATGCAAAACCCCGGAGAGGGTAGGAATACAAAGCTGGTTTTGACTAATTTACAGACGGACGACCAAGGTTTAGAAGTTGGAAGCTTGTATCAAGGTGCTGACTCTGATGGATTAAGGGGCTATGTTAAGATAACCTTAGCGGACATAAGCAGTTTACGTGGTAACTCGGTTACGGGTTCAGTGGGTTCAGTTACGGTGACAACATGATAAATACGTGGAAAAGTTTTATGCGGTCTGATACAGTCCAAATCAAAGGGGCAATGTAATGCAAGAACAGATGTACTTTCCCGAAGGTGGTGTAGGGTCTTTCTTAACCTCTAACATGGATGAAATGCCTGACAATGTAATTGCGTTTGGTCAGCCTCGCGGCATTAACTCTATGGGCGACGTAGCAAACCGCGTGGCTCAGATGGGCCGTAACGGCGATACGGAACTGGCTCACTTGCGGCGCGACGAAGTTGTTATGACTGAAGACATGGCCCGCGATCCGCGGATCAGGAACGCTATGGCTGAGGTTTTTAGTGACAATGACATGGACATGTCGCGTTACACGGTTGGCAACGCGGCTAACTCTGTAAATCCGTACACTGGTCAGCGTGAGTTTTTTCTGAAGAAGATTATTAGCGGCGTTAAGAAGATTATTAAGATGGCTGCGCCGATTGTTATACCGTTGGCTTTAAACACCTTTTTCCCCGGAATGGGTGCCATAGCTTCGGGCTTTATCGGTTCAGGCATTACTTCTCTTGCGCAGGGCAATAACTTTAAGGACAGCATGAAGGCTGGAGTCATGGGAGGCATTACTGGCGGCATTCTGAAGGGCATGAGCAACTTTGCGGGTGGCTCAAGAGGCAAGGATTTGCTTGAAGGATTGGGACCTGATAAGGCGAAAGGCGGTTTCTTTGAGTTTAAGAACCCGTATAAACAACCCGAAAAAGTTGCAACGATAGGTTCACAAAGCAGTGATTATACTCCTCCCAATGAACGAGGACCCGCAGGAGAGGCTTCCGTTACCCAATCCGCCGCCGCCGGACCTGCAAAGCTTAAAACGGGTATTCAAGGAAACGTTAAACTGGCGGACTTCACTAAAGAGGGTAATTTCTTTAAAAAAGATTACATAGACTACGACAGTGCTATGGAATATTTGACCAAAAAGAACCCCGGAGTGAATCCTACCGAATCTGCAATTAAAAGTGTTATGGATCAAGCTACTGGTGGCTACAAAATTGGACCCACCACCGTGGCGGGCCTTGGGGTAGCCGCGGCAGGAGGTCTTATGGACCCCCTCCCCGCGGAAAAGCTTGAAGACCCCTACGCCTCAGAATCGCCATCAGAGTTGCTTTACGCAGCAAATAAGGATGAGTACCGCACAGGGCCATACGGGCCCCCTACGTACCGAACCTTGTCAGACATAATGGTGCCCTCGGACCGCGAACCCCTTTATCAACAATATATCGATCCTGTTGCTGCGGCTAACGGAGGAGAGATGCAAAACTTTCCCCGACGCACTGGTTACATAGGTGGACCCGGAACCGAGACTTCCGACAGTATTCCCGCGATGCTTTCTGACGGCGAGTTTGTAATGAATGCCAAGGCCGTCCGCGGAGCGGGCGGTGGTAGCAGGGAGCGCGGCGTTCGAAAGATGTACGATATGATGAGAGCCTTTGAAGGGGGTGCCGTAGCATGACCACATCAACTCAATATGTAGTCAATCGACAAGACCCCAAGATTGAGGCGTATCGTCTGGGTCTTTTAGACGACACGCAAGAATTTATCTCCGGTCAAATTGAACGCGGTGACGCGCCACCGGATTATCAAATCGCGGACCTTAGTCCGAGTGAACAAGCGGCGATTGCTGCGGGTCAAGCCGGAGTGGGCGCGTATCAGCCCTATTTAAACGAGGGCTCCGCTACTATTGGAATGGGTTCCGACGCAATGGCGGCTGGAATCGCGTCTTTAGAGGGTACAGGGGCTATGTATGACCCTGAGAGTTACCAAAACTTTATGAACCCTTACGAAGATCAAGTTATTCAAAACGCACTGGCGGACATTCAACGTCAGGGCGACTTAGCGCAACAGGGTGTAAGGTCGCAAGCGGTTGCTGCAGGAGCCTTTGGTGGTTCTCGCGGACAACTCGCGGAGTCGGAACAAGCCCGTAACACAATGCAGCAACAAGCAAACACCGCTGCTCAAATGCGGGCAGCAGGTTTTCAGAACGCGCAGCAAGCTGCGATGAATGCGTTTGAGTCTGGCATGGGTAGACAGCAACAGTTGGGCCAGCTTACGGGACAAATGGCGGCGGGATTGGGCAGTTTGGGCATTCAACAGGCGGGATTGGGCGAAATGGGCACAAGCCTGAATACTCAGGACATTAACAATCTTATGACGACGGGCGCACTAGAACGCGGTGTTGATCAATCGGGATTGGATGCTCTGCGTTTGTCCAACTTGCAAGCCTACACGCAACCTTATCAGCAGCTTGGCTTCCTGTCGGACATTTACTCTGGCACACCAACAGGGTCCTCAACACTTACGGCGACTTCGGCTCCGCAGGTTTCGCCCTTCCAAACAACTCTAGGTTTGGGTATAGGTACTTTAGCCGCCGCAACCGGCGCACAACAACAGGGGTTGTTTTAAATGATGAACCGCAGCGTAATGAAGCGTCAGATGTTTAGCCGTGGCGGAGCCGCGTTCCCTGATCTGAGTGGTGACGGACAAGTCACTCGAAAAGATATTTTGATGGGCCGAGGCGTACAAGGCTTGGCAATGGGCGGACCACCTGTGGCTCCTCCTATGATGCCGCCCGCCGGACCACCTATGGCTCCTCCACAAATGGGACCGGAACAAGCTCTAGCTGGCGCGGAGATGCAGGGCCAAGAGATGGGCATGAGAGCAGCGCAAGATGTTATGCAAACCATCGACGGGGCGCAGGATTACCAAAGCTTGATTGACGGAATACGCGGCAACGAACAGCCCCTTGAAGCGCGGTACGCGGAACTTGGCAGTATTGTGGGTGAGCAAGACGCGATGCAAACGCCCGAGTCGGTTTTGGCTCTAACGCAGCCCGCCATTATGATGACGGAAGAGGGAGCGGTTAATAGCGGCATTGGTGAGCTAATGCAGGGCATAGCCGGAGATACTTCGATGGCAGGTCAGATGGGGGAGGGCGTCGGTGGTTTGATGATGGCCCAAGCGCCGGAGCCCGCGATGCAAGCTCCAATGATGGAGGCGGGCAACACTCCCCCTGTAAATTTTAGGCAGGGTGGGCCCGTAGAGGTCCAAAGACTTCAGGCAGGCGGCGACCCAAGCGCCATTGACATAGCTGGTAGAGACTTGTCCAAGTACCAAGATTTTCTAAGCGGTGGTTACGATGCTCAAGCGCGGGCCGCGGACCTTGAAGAGCAACGCAAGATGTCGCGGTCTCAGATGATGTTTGATATTGCTCAAACGGCTTTAAACTTTGCGGGCAACACGCAAGGCGGCTCTATTGCAGAGCGTCTGGCAAATTCGGCTGCGGCAACACAACTTCCACAGCGGAT
>Ga0209535_1002541_pt1 | contig 11897 bp, 10 predicted proteins | sample LinPmetageLP28_FD_184041 | JGI IMG/M metagenome (GOLD analysis project Ga0209535, IMG submission 184041) | Marine viral communities from the Pacific Ocean - LP-28 (SPAdes) (version 2) | ecosystem: Environmental > Aquatic > Marine > Oceanic | place: Pacific Ocean | collected 2009-08-22
ATGGATTTCCTACTGAAGTTCTATCTTTACCATCAAAGGGATTATTATATCCCGAAGATAGTCCTTTGCGTAGTGGAACAATAGATGTCAAATATATGACAGCAAAAGAGGAAGATATCTTAACTTCTACAAACTTAATTCAACAAGGTAAAGTAATTGAAAGACTTTTAGATAGTGTTGTTGCCAATTCAAAAATCAAATTAGATGATATGTTGGTTGGAGATAAAAATGCACTAATGTTAGGAACTCGTATTTTAGGATATGGTTCAGAATATAAAGTTATCATTAATGACCCTGAAACAGGTCAAGATGTTGAAAGAATAATTGATTTAACAACTTTACAACATAAAGAAATGGACGAAAAACTATTTGAATCAGGTGAAAATAAATTTGAATTCGAATTACCTAATTCTAAAAGAAAAGTTGAATTTAAATTACTAAATGGACACGACGAAAAAATCATAGATAAACAACTTGAAGATTTACAAAAAGTTGAAGAATTAACGGGTGTTTCATCAGAGTTAACCACAAGAATCAAACATCAATTAATATCAGTTGACGGAAACACAGAACAAGCATTTATTGACAACTTCGTTGACAATGAGTTTTTGGCATTAGATACAAGAGCGTATAGAAAACATCTTATATCAGTAACACCAGATGTCAATATGGTATTCAATTACACAACACAAAGAACAAAAAAAGTAATACAGGTCGATGTTCCATTAGGGACGGAATTTTTTTGGCCAGCCGGCGAGTAATAGGCCGGCTCTTCACGAAGAACTCTTCAATTTAGTTTATTATGGAAACGGATTTACTTATTCGGAAATCTATAATATGCCCTTACCTTTAAGACGATATTATATTGACTTAACAATAAAAGCAAAGAAAAAAGAACAAAAAGAAATGGACGATATGGGTAAGAACCCAGCGTTCAAAAATCCAACGAGTTGATATTTATTACTGAGATAATATAAGGAAATATAATGTCAAAATTCAAAGCAAAAGATAAATCAATCATACCAGAATTTGTAGGTGGTTTAATGAAAGCATATGCAAGACGAGGTGCTTCTAAAACATTAGATATGTTAAAGAAAGACCCGGTCATTAAACAAAGTCTACAAAGTATTGAAAAACTTGATAAAGCAATTCAACAAAAGATTGAGAAAAAAATAAAAACAGACCCAAAGTTTGCAAAAAACTATAAAGACGCTGAAGACAGATATAAAGATTTCAATATATAAATTTCTTTATTATTTCAGTTATTCTAATTTAAACTAAACCACAATATAAATGGCAACAAACGAACAAATAATCGATAAGCAGGTATCAGGTCTAAATGATATTAATGAAGGTCTAAAAGACCAAATTAGCTACAGAACTGAGTTAAAGAATTTAGCTGCAAAAGCTAATAGTATGCAAGACAGAGAGTTTAAATTTACAAAAGATGTTTTAGACAAAACCAAATCAATATTCGAAAATCGAAGAAGCATAACTGAAGAAACAATGAATTCAGTTGATTTGCATAAATTAGAAAGAAAACTGATTGCAGAAGGATTACACGACCAAGTTGAGTTTGTTCAAAAACTAAAAGAAGAAGAAAGAGTTCAAAAAAGAATCAATAGTATTGTAAATCAACAAGTAAAGGCGTATAGTGGTATTGGTGATAAAATAGACGGAATCATCAAAGGGATTCCAGGTGTTGGTGGTATGTTAAGTTCTATACTTGGAACAGACAATTTAGGTAAAGATATGGGTGAAGAACTCAGAACTGCTATGTCAGGACCTGGCGGAGTTATGTCATTTTTTAGAGATATGTCAGCAGAAGCAGGTGGTGGTTTTATAAACAATTTCTTGACAGGTGGTGGTACTGTTGGTAGTGGTGGAATGGGTAAAAACTCAGGAAAACTTGCCAGAAGTAGAAAAAGAGTTGCAGAATTTCTCTTTAGTCCCGCAATTGGATTAGCTCTATCAACTGTGGCGTTATCAACACTCACAGCAGTCGGAATGAAAGAAGGAATGATGTCAGTCGGTGTCAAGAATACATTAAAAAGAGTATTTTTTGGTGGAGCATTTGAAGGACTAAGAGACGCATTCGGAAATATGGGTCAAGCAGACTTCGGAACACTAATGTCAATGACGATGCGTAGGTTAATGTTTGGTGTAAGTGGTGGAGACCAAGCAAAAATATTAGCAGCACAACTTAATATATCGGGAGCTACCAAAGAACAAGCTCTAAATATCCAAGAACAAGTTGCAAACACTGCAGCATTAAATGCAGTATTACCTTCTAAAGTATTTGAAGATTTGGCAAACAACACCGAGATGTTTGCAAAATATTCAAAAGATGGTGGTTTAAATATTGGAATGGCAGCTGTAAAAGCAAGACAACTTGGTATTGAATTATCAACAATTGATAAAGTAGCAGATAGTGTATTAAATTTCCAAAGTTCTATTGAAGCAGAATTGTCCGCATCATTATTAACGGGTAAACAATTGAATTTAAACCGAGCAAGAGAATTAGCACTTATGGGTGATATCTCAGGACTACAAGATGAGATTTTAAATCAAGTCGGTAGTGAAGCAGAATTACAACAAATGAATGTTATAGCAAGAAAGAAATTAGCAGACGCATTTGGAATAACCGTAAGTGAATTATCAAGATTAGCATCTGGAGAAATGAAAATTCAAAATTCAGATATGAAACAAAATACCACAGCGTTAAGAAACTTAACATATGTTATGGGTGCACTTGCAGTCGTTCAAGGGGGAAGAGCTCTTTATTCAGGTGGACAATTCATAGCAAGTAAAATAAGAAAAGACGCCGCGAAATTATCCACAACGACATTAGCAGATTACAGAAAGAGTGGCGCATCATTTCAAGGAATTTCACGAAAAGAATTTATGATGTCAAATACAACGGCTCGTGGTGGAGGAATAGCAAGAGTCGGAGGTCAAATGGCAGGTTTTGCCAGAGGTGGAACCATAGCATTAGCAGTAGCAGCGATTCTTGGTATTCCAATGATTTTAAACGGCATAAGAAAAAATACCGAAAAGTCAGCAAATAATTCAACAAAGAGTATCACGGATAGAAATCAATTGATTTCAGCAACGGTACTTCAACACGGAAAAGGATAATGGCATTAATAGATAAAAAATCAGACATTACAAAATTTAACTATAATAAAATTGGTAAAACCAATAGTGATGAAAATGGAACATTTAAAGTTAATCAAAGTCAAAATACAGGCAAAGATACTGGCTTTGATACAGAAAGCATTACTAATAGAGAATACAATAAGTTACGACCAGATGACGGGCAATTAATTACAAAGAAGATTGGTGAACGATATCGTGGAACTAAATTTGATGGTGGATTTTTTCGAGGTGGTGCAGCTCTACAAGTAGAAAGAACAATAGATGATGTTGAAAGAATTGGTAAATTTTTATTTACTGAACCAAAAGGTATATTGTTTAATTTAAAACAACAAGTATTACAAAACAATAATGAATCTGGTCATACAAGAGATTATAAAATTAGTTCACCGATTACAAATTTATCACCATTATTTCGTGATGAACGACACAGAGCCAAAGGTCTAAATCCATTTGCAGAATCACCAAAGTATAGTGATGAAGATATATTGAAAAACAATGTAGGTCAAGATGGACATATGAAGGCAAATTCTTATAGCAGCAATGCAGTGAATCAAACCATATTGTTCACTGGTAAAAATCTTAAAACACCATCAAAAAGAGCAAAAGTTTCATTATCATTTGACAAGGCAAATAGGTCTTACTTAAATCAACCATTTATCAGTAAAGACAAGTGGGATGTCAAAGATAATAAACCAAAAGACTTTATAGATTTCAGAATATATGATAAAGTAAATAAAAATTATATAATATTTCCTGCATATTTGACTGAAATAACCGATAACTCAAATGCAGAATTTTCACCAACAAGATATATTGGAAGGCCAGACCAAGTGTTTGTTTATACTGGCTATACAAGAAGTATTAGTTTTGGGTTTAGAGTTTGTGCATTAAAGAAAGATGATATTCCAATTATGTGGCAAAAAATAGACAAACTAAAAGCATTAACTTTACCATCATATTCACAAGATGTAATAACAGGTGATAAAGAATTCAGACCAATAGCACCTATGGTGGAATTAACAATAGGTAATATGTTTAAAAATACAACAGGATATTTTGGTTCAATCGGAGTAAACATAACTGAAAACTCAAATTGGGAAACAGAAGATGGACATCAATTGCCAGTTTTATGTGATGTGAGTTGTGAGTTTACCTATATAGGAAATTCATTACCAAGAAATGATGATAATTCAACACAATATGATAGAACATCACTAAAAAATGTCGATATGGACTTTTCAGATATCAAGGCAAATATAAGTAAAGGATTAGATTTTGCAACAGAGGTGGATGTAGATTTAACTGATAGTTTTGAGGCAACACAAAGAAGAGAATTAAAAGAAATAGAAAGTAATCCATTATTAAACAATTCTGGAATAGTGTAATATGAAACGATATAGAAAAACAAGAGTATTGAATGATAGAAATAATGAAAGATATTTGTCCACAAGAACATATAAACCTATCCCAAAACAAGATACCGATGTTTATATCATTGGTAAAATAGGACAAACTCTCATTACCCTTGCAAACAGCTATTACAATGATGTTGATATGTGGTGGGTAATTGCAACAGCAAATCCAGGTTGTTTTGAAGGTGGAGTTCATTTAAAAGTAGGAAAGGAATACAGAATACCCACGGACTTATCAGTTGTAGGTCTTGATATTGTTAGTCAAGGTACATCAGGAGGTGGTGGAGGTGGATACTAATGAGTTTCTTTAGAACACCAATAGATTCAGAAGTCCAAAAAGCTTTATTTCGTAGAATAGACGCAGTATCAAATAAAAAATATGGTGCAGACTTATTAGGAACCCTTGAACCAATAACAGGTGAAAAGGGAGACCCATACGAAAACGAATTTGCAAAAATGTGTTGGGCAAGAGTTGTCACGATAGACGATGACGGTGGAGAGGGAAAGCCAATCTTTCTAAATAGTTTATTGGGTGATGAAGGCGAATCCAATATGTTTGAACCCTTAAATTTTAAAAATGGTTATAATTCTAAATACAGAGGTCGCTCTGGTATTACAGGAGTTGAAAGTTCTTTCAAAGAATTCTTTTTAAAACAATCAACTATAACTTGGATGTGTCCAGACCCAAATGAATTTGATAAACTTATCAACAAATACTTTTTAAAACACGGACGATATGTGTTGATTGAATTTGGTTGGTCTACAAAAAGAAAACTTATATTAGATAGTATAACAACAGAAAATATGGTTAAATATTCGAAAAATCTTAACCAAAGAAATAGAGATGGTGGAGGAAACTATAATGCTATGGTGGGTGTTATCACTAATTATAATTTTGACCAACAACAAGACGGAAGTTATCAAGGAACATTTGAAGTCAGTAGTCTCGGTAGAAACATTTTTGGTCAAAGAGTTCAAACTGATGGAAAGTTAGAAAACTTAGTTCAGTATGCAACATCACAAACATTAAAACTTCAAGAAAAATATGACAAAGACGAACAACTCAATCAAGCAGAGCAAGAAGAAAGGGAAAATCTTAGAACATTGAGAAAAAGTTTTGTTGACTTTTATTCCGTAATTGAGTCATTATCAGATGTTGTTGATACATATGTTGAAGAACGGCCAGAGGACGCTGATTTAGTTCAAGGGGCTGGTAAAGACTTTTATGCAGAAGGTAAAGGGGATGACCCACTCGATATGATGAAATATAGAGATGGAGCTATGAAGCTAACACCATATTATGAAGACTTAGTAATTCCAAACAATACAGATACGGGTCAAGGATTCCTACATAGAGTGGGACAATTTTTTACAACATCAAGAGAAAAAAAAATAAGCGATAAAAGTAGTTATTTCGTTACTTGGGGTTGGTTTGAAGACTATATATTAAATAGTTTTTTTGCATATAATACAATAGGTGAAAGTAATTCTTTTAAAACAAGATTTTTAAGTGCAGATGATTATTTTGAAACAGATGAACAAAGTAAAACAACAAAACTAAAATCAAGAGAATCTACAAAGTGTCTTACGAATAAAAATTTATATTCATTAGGATTAGATAGTGTTATGTTGCCAGGAAAAACTAAATTATTTGAACCTAATTATAGTAATCCTGAAAGAGATAGTGATTATACAGAAAGTTTAGGTGAAACACAACTCACTTTTTTGGAACTTGCTTCAAGTTTTGGTCAAAAAGTCTCGAATTATATTACAGACGCAGCTATGGGTATCATTCCGAAAACTCTTGGAGTGGAAACACAACTTCTTCTTATTTTTAGATATATGGACTTATATTTTAGACCATTTGAAACACAACAAAGTGGTAAAGCAGTAGGAAACATAAGAGATATGGTGTTCAATGTTGAATATTTAAGAGCATCATTTCAGAGTTCAAAAACAATAGAAGAAGCTATGTATAGTTTTTGGAATAAAGTATCGGCAGACTATGGAAGTTATTGGAGATTTTCAGTTATTGAAGATGATAATGTTGACGGAAGAATAAAGGTAGTGGACTTAAATCAAACGGGTGAATTTAATGATACTGATATTAAAAATGGAAAAATATCAACACGAGAAAATCCAAATAAAATATTTAAATTTCCAGTATTTTCACACGATTCTATTGTCTCGGATATAAATTTATCAACTGCATATGATTCCGAAATGGCCACACTTGCAGTTGTCGGAAGTAATGCAGACATTGAGGTAGGGGCAGGTGATGTTGGTAAAGGATATTCAGAACTTGCAGTAAGGTCACTTTCTTTATTGAGTAGTTATGGTGCTTCAAAAGATATGAACGATGGTGACAAAAAATTGGATGCAATTTTAAAAGAATTAACATATCCTTATTACAAAAATACTCGAACGGGTGGTAGTCAAAGAGGAGCTTCTGGTACGACAACCAGAAATGCATTAAAGGTTGATATAGAACAATATGATGATGACGGTATTGAGTTCAATACAATAACTGAGGTTATTACTAGTAATAAAAAGATTGACAAAGATATAGAAGACCAACAAACATATAACACTTCAGAAACATCTTTAAGACGAGGATATTATTGGTTTACTGATTCACCAACTCAAATTTATTCAGCAAAACGTGGAGTAATGTTGGATGAATTCCGAAGAACAATGTTGTATTATATTAATAAAGACCCAAATCAAAACAATGAATCAAATTACACAAGTGTAAAGCCAATCGTTCCATTAACATTAAGTTTAACGATACAAGGAATAGGTGGAATTAAAATTGGAGATTTATTTTATGTGGATTATTTACCAGAAATATACAGAGAATATTGTCATTGGTTAGTTGTGAATGTAGAGCATAGTGTTTCATCAGAGGGTTGGACAACCAAATTAGAGTCAAGAATGGTGGTTGATATTCCAAAATTATATGATGATATTCAAGGAAAAGACTTTGTATCCAAAGAATTTAGACCATTTGTAGTCAAGCCAGGACAAGACTTAGTGGATAGAATAAATGAATTAAGAAAGAAAGTAAAATCAGAAGAACTTGAAGACGGTATTTATAGTGAAAAAGAACAGAAACTAATAAAGAAATATCAAGAAAAAATACTTAAAGGAACCCCAATGAATAACTATTATCTATCATATCATAAAGATTATTTGAAATATTTCCCAAGTGATTATGAAAAATTTATTAAAGATAATCCTGATTCATTTCCAAATCCTAATAGAAAGTCAGGTTGGCAAAATTTATTAAAAGACCTTGGAACAGAAGTAATTGACGCTGATGAAATGGAAAGACGAAGAGCAGCAGGGGAATATAATGGATAAAAATTACATTTTGATGTTATAAATCAATACTTATAATAAAGGTTATATGATTATAGTAAATACACAAAAACTATTCAATCAACTCAAACAACAAATACAATCTAAACCATTTGTATTATTGCAAATGTATTCAGATGTCAAAGCACATCCACAAGAAAATCGTGTTAGTTGTTATTATGTTGATTTCCAAGACGAACAATATATTGTTCCGATTCATCATACAGAAAAATATCAAGATGACTTTGAAATCATAGAAACCGACCAAGCAATATTCGTTCAAGATTTAAAACAATACAAACACAACACATTAGTAATCAGTAAAGACATTCGTGATATGAATTGGGCATATTATTTACAACACAATAAATCCTATGAATCAGAACAACATCTAACAAGTGCACATCACCATTACAATAGATTACATTACGATAAACAAAACATCAATGATTTAATTCCTTTGGTAAAACACATCGAGTATTTAAAACCAATAGCAGAAAATTTATTCAAATCATACCAAGACCAAGACCAAACCTTATTAGAGAATTTATATCAAATAGAACGCAATGGACTGAAAACATATGAAAAGATAGTTTATAGTGAGTATAATCCATACACATCAACAGGTAGACCAAGTAATCGTTTCGGTGGTATGAACTTTGCAGCTCTGAATAAATCAGATGGGAGTAGAAAACAATTTATCAGTCGTTTCAATAATGGTGTATTAGTAGAAATGGACTTTGATGCGTATCACTTACGACTAATCGGCGAGATAGTTGATTATAAGTTTCCAAAGGGTTCAGTTCACGAACATATGGCAGAACTATATGGATTACCTTATGATGAGGCGAAAGCACTATCATTTAAGTATTTGTATGGTGGAATCTCAGATGAGATGTCAGACAACCCATTTTTCTCAAAAGTAAATGATTATATTAAATTACTCTGGCAAGACTATAAAACTAACAATTTTGTCAAATCTTATATTTATAATAGAACGATATATAAGAAAAATCTACAAGATATGAATCCAAACAAGTTGTTCAATTATATGATACAATTGATGGAAACAGAAAACAATATCAAGATTTTAAATGGATTACAACCTAAGTTAGAAAACTATGAAAGTAAGTTAGTGTTGTATAATTATGATTCATTTTTATTTGATTTTGATACCAAAGATGGATTAGATTTTTTAAATATGGTAAAAGAAACAATAGAGAGTGATGGTAAGTATCCAGTCAAAGTCAGTAGAGGAGTAAACTATCACGATATGCAAGACATAACGGAGAAATTCAAATGAGCAAAGATTTAAAAAAGTTATCAAAAATCACTACTCGTTATAGTAACAAAGAAGCTATGGCACACCCAACAAACCAAAAATTTGATTTTACAAGACCTACCGTAGTTCACATTTCTAAAAAAGAAATGGTAGTACTACATAAAACAGGTAGATTAGAAACAGACGGAATTACAATCATAGCAGATGAACAACTTCAATAAAATACTCAATGAGTTAAGTTATAGAGTTTCTTCTGGCATTCCAGATTTAACCAACGAACAACACTTAATCAAATTATGGGATATCTTAAAAGAACATAATTGGTCAGTTGATGCGCGTGTAGAATTATTAAAGAATCTACAAGAGATAGAATTTAAAGATAAAGCTGCATTCGCAAAATACAAAGCAAAACATAAAATGAGACCAACTACAAAAATTACCATAGGTGATAAAGAAACTACTGTTGGGGATGAAACGGGTGAAAAGGATGAAACACCAAAAGCAGAAGAATTTTTTAAAGATATCAAAAAAGTTGATACTCTGAACTCTGAAGAATATAAGAAACCACTTGAAACAACCGATAAAGAATTTGATGGTTCTAACAAAGAGAATGCAACACCAGTAAAATTTGAATTGTCTGAAGACTCACGAAATGCACTGACAAAAGTAGCACCAAAATATGTTGAATTATTAGAAAGAGTTTTAAATACAGGCGCTCTCAAAAAGAATGAGGATGGTAAGTATGTAAGTTATGGAAACAACTCAAGTAAATTAGGATACTTTGGTGTTGGTGGTCAAGGAGCAGGAACTACAAAATCTGCTATGGGTGAATTGATGACACAAACATTTTCAACACTTCGTTCAAATGATTTATTTGGTAAAAAAGATGAAAATGGTATGTATGGTGGTGGACTATATAGAGATATCCTAAACCATATAGATAAGTTAGAAGAACAAGGAGTAAAAACTCACCTTGATAAATCTTGGGTTAAAGCAGCTATGGAAAATCGTTCTGCTATTATGGCACACTTTAGAGAAAAGTTTGGAACTGACTATGAGATAGTAGCAACATCTTGGGATGTTCCTGAAGAAGTTGAGGCACTTGGATTACCTTATGACAAAAAACAATCAACTACCGATACATTTTTTAAAGTCAAAGATAAAGATGGAAATGAAAGAATATTAGAGTGTTCATTGAAAAAAAGTTTCCAAGCTAATTTGTTCAACGGAACTTTGAAACAAGTGGCAGAAGGAGCAGAAACTGAGATAGATGTAGCTAAATTTGCAAGTGACCAAACAAAAAATCTTGATAATGTATTTGGTAAGAAACAAGATACAATCAATTCCGTATTAAATAATTTAGACATAACAGATTCAGAAACTAAAGATTTAATCTTTAAAGTTGGGGAAAAAATCGGTGGAGTTAGACCCGATAACCAAAAACTTGTTAGAGACCAACTAAACCATTCCCTAAAACAAATTCAAGAAGACTTACTATCCAATCCAAACTTAAAAATAGATAGAGACTATATTGGTAATGTAACTCAAGCAGGAGCTAAAAAGGGTAAATTTACCAAAGCACTAAAAGATAACAATAAGGTTATGTTAAGTTTATTGGAAGTAGCTGGTGGAGTAAATAATGAGATTAAAACCGATGTTGAAAAACATAGGAACCTAACATCAGACTTTGAAACTAAAGCTATAAAAGAATTAGGAACAAATGAATCATTCAAAGAAAGTGCATTGAGTAGTTGTAGAGAAAATTTACCACTAAAAGATATACTTGAAGGTAAAGAATTTATGGCAGCAGGTCAGACACCAGTAACTAAAAAAACATTAGAAGCAATGTTTGGAACAACTGATTGGAGTAAAGTAAAAGAAAATCTACAAGTTGATTTAGAACCAAAACCACAATTAGTTTATAGGGGTGAAGTAGAGGGTTCTAAACGAGAAATAAAATTTGCTAATATTGGGATTCGTGAAGACGGAAAAGGATATAGTGGTGGTAGAATGAAATTTGAATTAAGTTTTAATAATAACTTTAGAGACTTTGCTAATGGAGAATCTTCTGACATATACGACCAACACAGACCAGAGGGTGGTCAAATACCAATTAAATTTAAGAAGAAGAAAAAATGAGAACTCAATTGCTATGCACATTCACCCGCAAGTCAAAGTTAAACGAAATTGTTGATATCATAGTTTCGTGTAATGATATTTTGTATGACAAGATTTATGTCTTTGAAAACAGAGATGATTCCAATCAATTGATTTGCACTTATAATGTAGAGTTTATTAAGAATTATGAGGAAAATATCATAGATACAATCTCATTACACAGAAAGAAACAATCCAATACATTGTATACAATCAATGCATTGAATGAAGTTATCAGAGAAAAGAACGGAGGTGTGTTGGATAAATCCTATATGGTTGATTGGGATGAATTTGAAAACACATTGTTATTGACGAACGAATCCGGCTTATCAAAAATACCCACCAAGATACATCAAATCATAGATGTTACGACTTGGTCACAAAAAAACTAAATAAAAAGCTTGACTTTCTGCAATATTATTACTATATTATATTGTAATGATTAACGAAAGGACAGAATAATTATGGATATGGCAACATTTGCTATGGGTTGTATGGGTTATGAAAACCAAAGAAATCAAGGTAAT
>Ga0209535_1002545_pt1 | contig 11886 bp, 2 predicted proteins | sample LinPmetageLP28_FD_184041 | JGI IMG/M metagenome (GOLD analysis project Ga0209535, IMG submission 184041) | Marine viral communities from the Pacific Ocean - LP-28 (SPAdes) (version 2) | ecosystem: Environmental > Aquatic > Marine > Oceanic | place: Pacific Ocean | collected 2009-08-22
CAAGGGATTCGCGACAGATGTAGGGTCCAAAGCACTGGCCAACGTGGCCGGCGATGCCTTCAAGAAAGGTTACGGAAATCTGACAAAGAAAGCAATAGGGGTGGACAAGTTTGGAAACACCATATTCCAAAAAGGAATTCTTCCAACAAACATAGGTGGCATAGACATATCCGGCATCGCAGGAAACATCAACATAGCCAACCTTGCATCCATAGGTGACCTCAAGGCCGCGACCAACGTGTTCAAGAACGTGGTAGCAGGACAGGTTACATCTGCAGTCACGTCGACGGCAATATCGGCCATAAAAGGACAGGCATCGTCCTTCTTAACAGGATTTTTAGGAAAAAGCACAGCGAGAGAATTGGCCCGTATGGGAGGAATGAATGCGGCCAGCAGTATAGGACTCAAGATTGGAGCAACCAAGTTGCCACAAATGCTAGGAGGAGCCACGATAAGTTCGGTGGCGTCATCTATCGGTAGTTTCTTCAGTTCAGGATTTAGTTTCAGTGATGAAAGACTGAAAGAAGACATAAGATTTGTTGGCAAATCGTACGCAGGAATTAACATATATTCATTTAAATACAAGCAACTGCCTGGTAGGTACATGGGAGTAATGGCACAAGAAGTTCCATGGGCTAGGCACATGACAGACACTGGATATTATGCTGTAGATTACAGCAAGGTGGATGTGGAATTTAGGAGGTTACATTAATGGCATACGGTGATTCAGGAGACGGTGGTCCAGGCGCTCTATCAGACAAGCAAGTTACCTTCAAAGGATTCAGCAGTCGTGCTGATCAGAAGAACTTTAAGATATATGACTTTGAAGTTGCTAAACAAGACCTTATCAACAGACTTTCAATTCGTAAAGGTGAACGTGTTGAGAACCCAGAATTTGGTACAATAATATATGATGCCATATTCGAACCATTTACAGAGGCTCTAAAAGAAGCCATTATAGAGGATGTTACAGCCAATCTCAATGCAGATCCACGTTTATCAACAGAGGATATAACAGTTTCTGAGGCAGACCAGGGCATAGCCATACAGGCAACCATAACGTATATTCCACTGAACATCACAGAGAAATTACGATTTAACTTTGATGAGAACTCGTTGCTACGCCTATCTTAATATACGCAGTTAATTTAATACATAAATATCCATATAAACAGTATGGCCACAACAGACAGACAGAACAGATTATTAGTAGCGGAAGATTGGCAGAAGATCTACCAGTCATTCCAGCAGGCAGATTTCAAATCATATGATTTCGAAACACTGCGTAGAACAATGGTGGCATATCTACGTGAGAACTATCCAGATGATTTCAACGACTTTGTAGAGAGTTCTGAGTATGTTGCACTTATAGATCTAATTGCCTACATAGCACAGGCTTTAAGTTTCAGGGTTGATCTAAATGCCAGGGAAAACTTCTTAGAAACAGCAGAGAGAAGAAACTCTGTGCTGAGACTTGCACGTCTTATAAATTACAATGCCAAAAGAAACAGGCCAGCAACAGGACTTTTAAAAATTAATTCTATATCCACCACGCAGGACGTGGTAGACAGTTCAGGAACAAACCTATCAAACCAAACTGTTATTTGGAATGACTCTGCAAACAGCAATTACAGAGAACAGTTTGTTGCGATATTGAACGCCGCAAATCAAACAGGACAACTGTTTGGAAATCCAAGGGAGTCAGGCCCGATCGGAGGGATAGACACAGAAGTATACACATTGAGTTCCAACCAGGTTGATTTGCCTTTGTTCAAATATGTAAAATCTATTGGCGGAATATCTAGACAGTTTGAAATAGTGCCAAGCACTATAAACAATTCTGATTCAATATATGAATCAGACCCTATCCCAGGCACAGGCTTAACTTACACATACAGAACTGACGGAGGCGGAGACAGTTCCAACAACACAGGATTCTTTTTCTTATTCAAGCAAGGCACAATGCAGTATGCAGATTTCACAGTAGACACAGCAATCACGAATTACATTAGATCAATATCAGTCAACAACATAAATGATTCAGACGTGTGGTTGTACAAGTTAGATCAATTTGGACAGATGGCAGAGAAATGGACACAGGTCCCTTCACTGTCTGGAAACAATGCAATTTACAATTCTCTATCAGGAACGGAAAGAAACATATACAATGTTGTCACCAAAGCAGACGACGCCATAGATCTAGTGTTTGGTGATGGAAATTTTTCTAATCTTCCTCTAGGATCTTTCAGGACATATCACAGAATAAGCGACAACGTGAAATATGCCATAACACCTGCAGACATGCAGAATGTAACCTTGGCAGTTCCTTACACAGACAATTACGGATCTCAACAAAGTCTCACATTGTCGGTGGGATTAAAGCAGTCAGTTTACAATTCCGCGGCCGCTGAGTCCAGTGATTCAATTAAGGAAAAAGCATCACAGGTTTATTACTCACAGAATAGGATGATTACAGCAGAGGACTACCAAGTTGTACCTCTATCAGCATCACAGGAAATAGTTAAAGTAAGATCTATTAACAGATCTGCATCAGGAATTTCAAGGGCCAAAGAGATACTCGATCCATCAGGTGCATATTCAAACGTCAGTGTGTTCGCTGATGACGGAATATTGTACAGGGAAGAATCCACGCAACAGTTCACATTCACCTTCAACAACAGGAATAACATACAAACAACATTAGACAGCTCGGTGGAGTCCAAATTGAAACAGCCATATTCTAGGCACTTCTATTATCTCAAGTATGGTACGAAAGATCTTAGCACATTGACTGCAACATGGAATTCAACAACAACATCAACAAACACTAACACAGGATATTTTACATCAACAGGTGCATTGTCGATTGGTGACTTTGCAACTTCCAACTTCAAATTCGCAAAACCAGGTGCATTGATGAAATTCACTTCACCGGACACAAGGGGTTTCTTAAACGATTCTTTGGTCACAGCAGGGACAGATGATTCTCAAGATAGGAAATGGGCCAAGATAGGCGCAGTAGTAAATGATGGTGCAAACAGCGGTGTAGGCAATTTAGAGTCAGGTGTGGGTCCGGTAACTCTCAGCAGTGTGATACCTAATGGTGCTGTTGTCAGTGCAGTGATACCAAACTTCACAACTTCATTTGCAAAAGATTTAGAGTTGAACCTGTTGGACAGGATAGAGCAGTTTGAAGAGTTTGGCCTAAGATACGACATCGACACGGAAACATGGAAAGTGATAACGTCAACAAATTTAAGCACATCATCAGTTTTCAGTCTAGATAATTCTAGTGATATATCAGGAACCAATCTAGATGCCAGTTGGTGGTTCAAGTTTACTAATGATGGAAACACATATACTGTGACATACAGGAAGTTGGATTACATATTCGAATCTGAGTCACAAAACAAGTTCCATTATGATACAGAACAAAAAATTTACGATTATAAAACAGGTAAAAGTGTCAAAGACACAGTCAAGGTTTTAAAAACCAATTCCTTGGTATCTACAGGTAGTAGCATAGGCTATCCAATCCTGTGGCAGGTTACAGACACAGTCAAGGAAGCGGACGGGTATCAGGACAATAGAAAAGTAAAAGTTGGATTCTTTGATGACGACGATGACGGTGTTGTTGACAATCCAGATGTGTTTGACATCATTGTAGAGCCGACTCTATCAGAATCTACGAAATTTGTATTTTTTGAGAAATATATTTCATATGACAACATCGAAAGATACAGACCTTACTCTACATCAAATTTTATTACGACAGAGAAAGAAACAAGCATTAACTTAAACACAGGAATGTACACAGACAATCAATTGTTTTATTTTTACGCATCTGATGAGGACGTAATTAAGAAGTACAGTTCATCGACTAACACACTTTCAACAACCACAGATTACTTGGCTAGAAAGGGTAGAAGATCATTAAATTTCCAATACAAGCATAATGCAGGACAAGAGACAAGAATAGATCCTAGTGTTTCTAACATTGTAGATGTCTACATGCTGGAGAGAACTTACGACAATCTTTACAGAATATGGTTGCAGGACGGAGGAGTCAAACCTTCCACGTCAACATCAGATCAATTGAGGATCAATTATTCAGGTACGCTTAATCCTTTGAAATCACTGTCGGATCAAATAGTGTATCATCCAGTCAAGTACAAGATACTTTTTGGTAGCAACGCGGCCGAGGAATTACAAGCAACATTCAAGGTGGTTAAGAACTCTAAAACAAATATAACAGACGCAGTGATAAAAACAAGAGTTGTGGCATCGATAAACGAATTTTTTGCACTGGACAACTGGGATTTTGGAGACACCTTTTACTTTACGGAATTAGCCGCTTACATACACAATCAATTGGCACCGGATCTATTGACAGCAGTGATAGTTCCTAACCAATCAGGGCAGGGGTTTGGGTCTCTGTTCCAGATAGATTCAGCGTCAGACGAAATTTTCATCAGTGGGGCCACCGTTGGTGATGTAACAATAATAAGTGCATTGGGAGCCAATCAGTTATTGGCATCTGGTACAGTTGTAACATCAACATCAACTGCCACGAACAATACCACATCAGGATCAGCGGTATCAGGCTCTACTACAACAGGTTCCAGTTCAAGCACTGGCAGTAGTGGGTCAGGATACTAATGGCAGATAACACAACAAACTCATCAACTAATAACGAAGTTGTAAAACAAGGCAATAACGAGTACAGACGATCTGTACAGCATCTACCTGCGTTCTACAGAACAGATGCTAACCAGAGATTCCTATCAAGCACTGTGGATCCTTTGATACAGAAAGGCGCACTTGAAAGACTAGACGGATTCATAGGTAGGCAGGATGCATACACGAGGAAAGTCACAGACAGATATGTTTCTGCAACCAACAGAGACAGGTATTCATACCAACTAGAACCAGCAGTAACATATACAAACAGAGACACCACATCAGTCAATCCAGAAGACCAAGTTAAGTTTACAGGCACGTATGACGATTACATAAACCAGCTCACGTACTTTGGTGGGAAGACTGATAATCATGATAGATTAAACAAAGAAAAAATATACAGTTGGAATCCTGCAATTGACTACGACAAATTGATCAATTACAGAGAGTACTACTGGATACCGGAAGGCCCTGGATCCATAGAGATAGATTCTGTAGGACCATCCTCGGTTGCAGAATACACGGTGAAAAATCTTGCCAAGGGTGCATATAACTTTTCACACAGATCCGGGGAGAACAATCCCACATTGACTCTGTACAGGGGTAACACATACAAATTTAACATGAACGCAAAAGGACATCCGTTCTACATAATGACTGAGCCCTACAAGGATGGTTCAACAAATTTATTTTACACATCAGGTGTTACCAACCCAGGTACAGACACAGGCACAGTAAGTTTCACAGTCCCTACAGGTGCACCAGATATACTTTACTATCAGTGTGGTAATCATGATGCCATGCATGGAATATTACAAATAAAAAGTATTACTTCGACAACAGCAATTAACGTAGCAGACGATATTGTAGGTGCAAGGAATTACAGCCTGAGAACGTTGGATCTGTCCAACGGCATGAAGATCAAGTTTCCAAACAGCCTAGTTGGAGCAGACTATCAGGACAAGGAATACTATGTTGAGGGTGTGGGAGATGCAATAACCTTGACAGACGTAGATGACATGATAACTCCTGCCAGTTATTCCACAGAATCAACGGTACTATATGATGCAGTCGGTTATGACACAAGACCTTATGCAAAGTCTTTCTACACACCAGATGCTAAAGATTACATAACAATTAAGAAGGATTCACTTGATCAGAACTCCTGGTCAAGATATAACAGATGGTTTCACAGATCTGTGATTGAAGAGACTGCCAGGGTAACGGGCCACACACCTGTACTGGACGAGGACAGCAGGGCAAAGAGACCCATAATAGAGTTTGACTCGGGACTAGCACTTTACAATCATGGTACGGTGGCCAAAAGATCCGTAACACTGTTTGATACAGTAACGACAGATGCTTTCAGCAGTGTGGTCAAACAGACTGGTTACATCATTGACGGAGTGCCTCTGGAAGATGGCATGAGAGTTATATTCTCGGTAGACAAAGATAACACTGTTAAAAATAAAATATACACTGTGAACTTTGTTACTGCAGGTGATTCTACTCAAGTGATATCACTCACCGAAGCAACAGACGGTACGCCGATCGCTGATGACAGTATCTTTATTGAATTTGGTTCAGCCAACCAAGGAAACACGTATCACTATGATGCAACATCTGAATTATGGAAATTATCTCAACAGAAGACCGGAGTGAACCAACAGCCGTTGTTCGGTATGTACGACAACGAACATACCAGTTTCGACGATGCAACAAAATATCCCAACTCGTCTTTCTCAGGTGCAACTGTTTTTAAATTTGCAACCTCAGACACAGCACCCACAGACACAGTATTGGGTATAAAAGTGAAATACAACACTATCAATAACGTTGGTGACATAGTATTTGAATCAGATCATACATCTGGCACATTCACATACATGTCTGGTACTACTACATTTACAAAGAATCTCGCCGAGGGACATCTACACTACACAACGAGCAGAACAACACATAACTCTATGAGTGCATGGGTGGAGAGAACAAACCCTAGCAAACAGCGAGTCATAAGGACTTTCACAGTTGGGAGTACAGAGAAAAAATTATTCCCTGTGGACTGCTATGACAAATCGTCGTCATTGACTGATCTTGAAATATCAGTTTCCGTGAATGGAGAGAAAAAATCTCTAACAACAGATTACACATTAGTAAATGGTACTAAAAACAAATATATAAAATTCGTCAAAGAACTTAATACAGAAGATCAAGTGAGATTGTCTGTGTACAGTGCCGCTAACAAAGTAAAAGACAAAGGCATTTATGAGGTACCTGACAATTTATCTACGAACAGTTTGAATGACAAGTTAGGTACGTTCACATATGGCCAGGTACTGAGACACGTAAGAGACATATTTGAGAAGAACACAGATCTTACAGGACCGGTTCCGGGGAGATCAAATTTAAGAGACAATCCAGACTCACGTCTGATGGGAGGTACAATCCACCAGCATGAAGGTCCGCTACTGCCTGCAATATATGGACTTATAGATCAAGACAGTAATGTGATTACGTCTATAAATTATGTAAGTCATGAATATGAAAAATGGTATGACGCATTCCTAACACATGTAATAGGCACCGTTTACGAAGGAGTAGCCTCCGATAGAGTAGATGAAATAATCAGCAGTATTACAATGGGAAGGAATTCGGGGTTTCCTTTCTACTATGAAGATATGTTGGGGTACGGAGAGAATGTTACAACTAGAACATACACAGTATTAGGATCGTCGCAGACAGAATATGCAATAGATTCTATACATGATATCACTAAACCAAGCAATAGGGCAGTATACGTTTACCTAAATGATGTCCAGTTGTTATTGGGTACTCAATACACATTTAGTACCACTGACGACAGCATCAATATAACAGCCACGCTTGCCGAAGGAGACAGTATCGTAATAAAAGATTACGCAGACACAACAGGAAGTTACATGCCAGTGTCACCAACTAAACTAGGCATGTATCCAAAGTTTACACCAGAAAAATTCTTTGATGACACGTACATCACAAGTACAACAGTGATAAGAAAACATGATGGATCGATAATCAAAGCGTACGGCGACGAACGTGATGATCTCATACTAGAATTAGAAAAAAGAATCTACAACAATCTAAAGACATCGTATGACAACACACTTGTTAATATACATGATGTACTACCGAGTATTTTTTCTTCGACAGAATACACAGTCAGTGAAATAAATGATGTAATGTCCACAGACTTCTATTCATGGGCAGGACGTAGTAATGTACAATACATTAACAACACAACATTCTCAGAAGGATCACCATTCACTTACAACTATGCACGATCAACATCGAATAAGTCAGGTGACAGGTTACCAGGGTATTGGAGAGCCATATACAAAGAGTATTATGACACAGATGCACCTCACGTGAGACCATGGGAGATGCTAGGGCATTCAGAGAAGCCAACCGACTGGGACGCGACCTATGGTACCGCACCTTATACTTCGGGTAACAGTATTTTATGGGACAAGATTGCCACGGAGTCGGGAAGGTACGGCAAACCAGGCATACTAAATTACCTACCGGTAGATGCTTCGGGTAACTTACTTGATCCTTTGGCGGCAGGATTAGTAGACGATCTTGATGTAGCAGGTAGATCATCAGGATGGAAGTTTGGTGATCAGGCACCGGCAGAAACTGCCTGGAGGAGGTCGTCATCATATCCGTTTTCAGTGATAAGAACATTGGCACTTACAAAACCTGCCAAGTTCTTTAGCAATCTATTTGATCCGTCTAGATTAACAACAAACGTTGCAGGAAACCAGATCGACATAGACACAGGAGTTAGGACTACATTAGCCACTTCTAAGTATCACCTTGAGACCGAAACAGACAGCAACACAGGAATAACGACGAGGTACCACACAGCGGGTTATCAACCTATTATTGTGAACTACTTGATATCAAGGGGTCTAGATCCAAAAACTTTCTATCATGACAGGATGAAAAATCTTAAAGTTCAACTAGCATACAAACTGGGAGGATTCACTGATAAGGACAACATAAAAATATTGACAGATTCCGTTTCGCCTGGATCAACATCTGGATCCAAGTTTATACCTGACGAAAACTACAAGATTCTATTTAGGACATCAAATCCTGTTAACAGTTTCCAATATTCGGGTGTGCTGATTGAGAAGAACACTGATACAACAACAAAGACAGACGGTTCAACGGTGACAAGTGTTGGTGGATATAAAGTATTAGGATATTCAAAAACAAAACCGTTTTTCAATTTCAACTATCCAACCAAGACCACAACTGCTTCGGCAGTATCGGTGGAAGGATCATTAACAGTAGAGAAGTTTAATAACTACCAAGAAAACACACAGACTATACCTTATGGACATGTCTTTGATACTATACAGGACGTGGCTGACTTCTTGTTTGGATACGGACACTGGTTGGAAGATCAAGGATTCCGTTTCAATAAATTTTCAAAAGAACTCAAGGAAACGCTGAACTGGTCCAACGCCGTCAGAGAATTCCTATTCTGGACTACACAACAATGGACTCCGGGTTCAGCGGTAACAGTATCACCAGCGGCGGATGGGTTTGAGTTAGACACAACAGACAGTATTGTTGGCAAGATGAGAAATCTGTCAGGTGACTATTCTATACTGGACTCCGGCGGAAGAAAAATAGACATAGGAGAGATATCAACAAAAAGATTAGGTAAAACATTTGAGTTAGGAATTAAATCTGAAGAAATTGGACTATACAATATTGCATTAAACACTGTACAGAAGGAACACATCCTGCTGTTTGACAACAGCACTGTATTTTCGGATATAATATACGAACCATACACAGGATTTAGACAACAGAGGCTGAAACTTGTTGGATGGAAGACAGCCGGATGGAACGGCGACTACTATGCTCCAGGGTTTGTGTTTGATGCCGCACAGGTCACGTACTGGTTGGCCAACACAGATTACAGGGTTGGGGATTCAATAGAGTATCAGGCCAGGTTCTATGTATCAAAGACAAATCACAATTCGGGATCTAAGTTTGACATAGAGAATTGGACATTGAAAACAGAAAAACCAGCACCACAGTTGATACCAAACTTCGAATACAAGATCTCACAGTTCAACGATTTCTACAATCTAGAAACAAATAATTTTGATGAATCACAACAACAGTTGGCACAGAGATTGATAGGTTATCAGTCAAGGGACTACCTAGAGAACCTATTTGTCAATGATGTTTCACAGTACAAGTTCTATCACGGATTTATAAAAGAGAAAGGCACACAGAACGCCATAAACAAGATATTAAAGACCAAGTACGAGGGCGAAGACATCAATCTAGATCTCTATCCCGAATGGATGATAAGGACAGGAAATTTTGGTAACACAGATTCCACAGAGAGCATACAGATCACTCTCAATGAAAATGAAATTACTTCAGATCCACAGAGCATAGAGCTACTAGAAAACACAAAAGACACACCAGAGTATGCAAGATCAGAAGGCATTGCCAAGGAAAATTTCTTTTATCAGCCAGTGGAGTATACAACTTCCACAACTTTTAGTAGAATGGATTACACAAAAGGAGGAGTTGATAGAGACTCTGCCCAGGTGTACAAGACTGCAGGATACCCACAGTTAGAACAGGTACGACACACAGCATTCAATATAACAGATATATTCAATCTCGATGTCAACAGAGTTAGCTCTAGTGAATTGGTATGGGTCGCTAACAAATCTAACAAAGACTGGGATGTCTTCAGAATAACAGCAGGCAATTTCAAAATTGCAACTGTGCGTACTGTCAGTAGTGGCACACAGTTGGAAATCATTTTCACAAGTTCACATGGATTGTCCCAAGGTACTCAAACCACAGAGGCCGACTACTTCGCCATAAGCAACAGTGAGGAAGACACACTGAACGGAGTTTATCAGGTCGCTCAGGTGATAGACCATAGAACTTTGAATATAGATTACACAGGTAACACGTCTTTCATCCCGGCATTGGAGGATGGTTCAACAGCAGACACCTATGGTAACATTTACAAGTTTGTATCTGTGAGACTTGATTCAATGGACAATGTCAATGACAAAATAAACTATATCGAGTACAGAGACAAAGACGACAGCATAGATCGTGGAGGAGACAAGGTTTTCGCAGACGCAGACAGTTCAGGACTGTGGCGTGTTTATGAGAAGCAAGATCCATACACAGTGAAACACATTTTATCACCAGACTCGGCCACGGCCGGTCAGGACTTTGGACACAGTATAGTGGCACGTAATGACGGCAGAGCTGTTGTGGCATCTGCACCCAACAAAGCACAGGGAGAAGTACACTTCCTGTTCAGGTCTGTTGCATCAGCAGGCTCACTGTTCAGACCAAACTCAACTGTTACAACGACAGTCGGAAACGACAATACGAGTAAACTTGGTGAATCATTATCAATGAGCACAGATGAGAACTTTGTGGTTGCGGGAGCACCATATGCCAATTCTCTAGGATCAGACGGTAGCACAAGATTTGCAGATGCAGGAGCCATAAAATTATTTGTGTGGGATCCGTCAACGTTCAAGTACGGAACACTAGTGACGAGGACACCACCCACAGACCAAGCATCACAGAACTTTGGTTGGGCACACAAGATTGCTGAGCCAGGTGCAAGTTCAGTTAGAAGCACACCAACAAAATACATGTTTGTATCTGCGCCTGGATTTAATTCAGACAAGGGCAGAGTGTACATGTATGAATGGGGAATAGGTGCTGACGGGTCAACATACGATAGTTGGGCTCAGTGTGCAACAATAGATTCAGCAGAAGGTGGATCAGGCCAGAGGTTTGGACACCGTTTGGAAGTCAATGACAACGGCGACATATTGGCTGTAAGTTCTATAGCGCCAGGCAATGCAGGTAAGGTTGATATATTTGTTAGATCATCTCACTCTAATGACGATAGCGTGGCACATTCATTCACTCATGTGCAAACATTGACTGGAACATCAACAGACGGTTCTAGTTTGAACACACAATTCGGTGATTCCATTGCAATGAGCAAAGATGGAACACGACTGATTATAGGAGCACCAGGTGTTGACAAAGTGGATCAAGACGATGCAGGTGCAATATATTATTACAAATGGAATGCAGACGGTTCCACGAACACATACACGTTACAACAGACTCTAGAATCACCTG
>Ga0209535_1002546_pt1 | contig 11884 bp, 14 predicted proteins | sample LinPmetageLP28_FD_184041 | JGI IMG/M metagenome (GOLD analysis project Ga0209535, IMG submission 184041) | Marine viral communities from the Pacific Ocean - LP-28 (SPAdes) (version 2) | ecosystem: Environmental > Aquatic > Marine > Oceanic | place: Pacific Ocean | collected 2009-08-22
TGTAAAACATCCATCCAATGATCACACATTTCATGCATCATAGATTCAAAAGTATATTCAGGTTTCCATTTTAATGTTTCTCTGATTTTTGTAGAATCTCCTTTAAGATAAGGTAATTCCTCAGGTCTCATAAACTTTGGATTTTGTTCGATGTAATCTTTATAATCTAAATCTAAATATTTAAATACCAATTCACACATTTCTCTAACAGAATGAGTTTCCATAGTTGATACAACAAAGTCATCAGCTACATCATGATTTAACATTGCATGCATTGCTCTAACATAATCTTTTGAATGTCCCCAATCTCTATAAGAATCCATATTACCTAATTCCAATTTATCTTGCAAACCTAATTTAATAGAACATGCAGCTTTAACAACTTTGTTAGTTACAAAATTACTTCCTCTTCGCGGAGATTCATGATTAAATAAAATTCCATTAACTGCATGGAGTTTATGAGCTCTTCTATAATGTCTTACAATATTATAACCAAATACTTTTGAACAACCATAAGGAGATACAGGATTCATAATACTTGTTTCTCTTTGAAAACCATCATCTTCAACTGTTAATCCAAACATTTCAGAAGAAGACGCTTGATAAAATTTTGCATTAGGGCAGGTTCTTCGGTAGGCTTCCAATACATTTAATACTCCTACTGCATTTGTTTGTACTGTATACTGAGGTACGTCAAAACTAACTCTTACATGACTTTGTGCAGCTATGTTATAAATTTCGTCTGGTTGAATTTCTTCTAATAATCTTTCAATACTTCCTTGATCCGAAAGATCACCGTAATGAGTTGTTAATTGACCACTCTCATAAGCAGTCTTTAATCTTGCTGATTGATTTTCAGATGTTGAATTTCTTCTTACAATACCGTGTACTTCGTAATCTAATCCTAATAAGTATTCGGCTAAGTATGATCCATCTTGACCATTAATTCCTGTTATAAATGCTTTTTTCATTTTCTTTTTATTTTAATTATCGAGTTTGTAAATAAGGATCTACCTCTTCTTTTTTGTTAAAGACAGCCATCTTAGTTAAATCTGGCCAATCTGTTATTACCCATTGCTTAGGTTTTGTTTTAACTGCGTTATCAAATTTATCTAAACCTAATTGAGCAGTTTCTGGTGTCATATAATAATGATACCCATAAGATTCAATATCCTGATCTCTCCAAGGAATTTCAGGTAATCTTCCATCATATGACATTTTCTTTAATGCAATAGCATCTTCCTCATTATCACAGAGTATAGCACCACCTCTACCTAGTGATAAGTGTTTTTGGAATTGAAAACTTAAACACATGAATGATCCTGGAATATAACTATTCTTTTTCCATAATACTGCTGCATCATAAATAGGTTTAAAATGTTCATTAACTTTATAATAATCTTGCCATTCTTCATCTCTCCATTTTAAATTAATGTTTAATTTATTAGCTAAGAAAGGAACAGAAATATAAGTTCTTTTAGGAACAGAAATATAAGAAAGTTTTTGAAGTCTTAAACATAATTCAATTCCATGTGTGCATGCATCTAAACATACTACATAAGGTGCACCAAAAAAGTCACCTAATCTTTTTTCTAATTGTGATACTGATTTAAAACTCATAATCTTATTTTATTTAGGGAATAATTTCATGGCCATGCTATTAACCTCAAAACCATTTTTATTATAAAATTTTATTAGATGTTCTTTACAAAATAAAGTTATCCTATAACATTCCTTTTCTTTTCCAATTTTAATTAATTCATCGATAAGCATAACTCCTACATTATTACCTCTTACTTTATTATCTACAACGATATCTTCTATATGGCCTGCGGCTTCTCCTCTAATTTTATTTTCTACAACTAAGCTTCCGTAAGCTATAACTTCATCTTTATATAATCCTACGATAGAATTTGATGATGTATTAGAATTAAATTTATTCCAACAATCTTCCTCATCTCTATTAGAATAATCTATCTCAGTTAATTGTTGTAGTAAAAGAAAAACTTTTCCTAAGTCCTTTCTCTCAACTCTTCTAAATTTAATTTTTTCTTTGTTCATTAGATTAGGTCTTTAAATTCTTTTAGTATTAAGGGCATTGCTTCCTGGGACAGGTGAATATCATCTATAACAAATTTATTATCGGTTAGTCCATTTTCTAAAATTAATTTATCGGATATGTCTTTATATAATACATCTATTTTTTCAGCTAATCTTTTAAGTTTTTTATTAAAGTTGGTAGTTATAATATTAAAATTTATTGATTCTTTAGGTGTTATTTTAGGGCGATTACCACAACCAATTGAAGTTGACGGAGGTGCGTATACACCAAATCTTAAATTAGGGAAATGAGTTTTTAAGTTTAATATTGTCTCAACATATTTATTAAGGCATATATCTATCGTTTCATCAATAGATATATTATTTTTTAATGAATTCTTAATTAAATGATTTTGAATGTCAATTTGACCAAAGCATAAAAATACATAGTCATTTTTATCTATTTTATATTCATCAATGGCTTGTTTTATCTTTGGCAACTTATTAAATGAATTATAAGCAGTATGTGAGCCTACTTTAATTGCCAAAAAATTAGGTACTCTTTGTTCAAATTTATTAATTTTTCCTTTAAGTTGCCCCAATTTTAAAGTGTAACATGTACCGAATTCTGGTTGTATATGCATGGACCCATCCTTTTCTGTGAAATCTGTACCGGAAAATACAGAAACGTGGCTATCACCTATAATGTAAATCATAACATGTTTATTTTTAATATCCTTTGTATTATATATTATATAAGATAAAAGATGATTGTTTATTAATTAAATCTTAATTGTATCTTTTATAGTTTGTGAAAATAAAACTGAAGCATTATTTAAATTACTAACCCTGTATATTAATGTGTTACACTTAGATAATGATAACATTTCTAAAAATGTATCAACCCAAAAATCTTCATTTCCGGACATTCTTAATTGCAAACCTATCTGATGTCTACCGTCACCAGCCCATTCCACCCTGTTCCCTACATCATTATAAACAATACTCATTCTTTCTTTAAAGTATTTTATAGATTCATCGTTGTCACTACTGACAAAAATAGAATCAAAAGATTCTTTTTCTATAATATTCTTTGTTGCTTGATAAAAAGTATTTGTTTTAATTCCTCTGCCATATTGAGGATGATGCATCTCCATATCTGTTAATCTAATATGTACACCTAATGCTTTACCTTTTAACGGTTTTAATTTATTAATCACAGTGTCTTTAATCTTTAGTTTAGAAACTATTGTTTTTAATCTATGTAAGTCAGGCTCTGTATTAATGTTATGGTAAGTATTGAATCCATGTGGATACACACGCAAAACTTTGTCAAATTTACAATTAGCGTTTTGATCTAAAACATAATCAAATGGATTTTTTTCACCAACAGCAGATAGCCAAGATTTCAGCTCAGGTGTTATTCTTTCATTAGGCATATCTCTGTCTATGTCCAGATATATCTCATTAATTTTATCAACATCATCTATTGTAGAATTAATATATTGAATTGCTAGCATAAAATGAGAAAAAATTCCACCTCCTTTTGTATTTACCTTTATATTCATCTCTCCACGCTTGTTCCCATTGTTAACATATATAATCTTTCTTGTAGCTGGTGGAATTTATACCCTGAGGATATTGCTCTCTTCCAAAGGTCCCAGTCTTCTTCACCCCTAACATCATTATATCCTCCTAGTTTATCCAATGCTTTCTTTCTTATTAACATTGATCCATGAGTCATAACATTACCTTGACTAATTATGTTGCATATTTGTTCGTGAGTTTCATATTCACCTACTGAAATGCAACTTGGGTAGATTTGTCCCTTATTCTTAATAGTAGCAAGAGTTCCTAAAAAATCTACATTATTGTTTTCAACAAAATTCATTTGCTTTTCTAATTTACCAGGGAGGTATTCATCATCTGCATCAAGAAATGCAACATATTCTGTATTAATTCTTTCTAATCCTGCATTTTTTGCTCTTGCTAATCCTTCTTTTTTATTTCTAATTATTATTTCTGTATCTGGAATTATTACATCTTTAACTTTAGACAGGGTCCCACCCCAACACTCGTCTAATACAATAAATAATTTATAGTCTTTGTATGATTGTTTATATATAGAGCTTATTGCTTTGGTTAAAAGATCATCATAACTTGCATTAGGACAGTGTGCACATAACAAAATTGAAAGTTTAGTCATAACATTACTGTTTATTTTTATAGTTTATACCAAGATTCCCAAACAAACGCATAATTAAACTTTTCTTTAAAACCGTTCTCTTCTAAACCTTTACGAATTTTATCTCTTCTTTCAACATCACCATCAATACCTAAATGATATTGTATTTGTATATTTTTAAATTTATTAATTAATCCAGTTTTTAACATGTTTTCTAACAGAGGGTATTCATCGCCTTCAATGTTAATTTGAATTAAGTCAACAACATTTAGATTCCATTTATTTAATATAGTTTCCATATTATAGAATTCAACATCAACGGCTGCATGGTGTGAATTAAAGGTTGAAGAAGAAGCGTCGCTACTCACAAATAATTTATCCATCTTATTTTCGGTAGATACACCAACATTCATAAGATGAACTTTATTATTACTACTAAACTTATCTACTAAAACATTATAAAACTGTTCTATAGGTTCCAGTATATACATATTAGGATTGTACTTATTTATTATTTGTTGCGCCCACACCCCGGTATAACCACCTAGATCTATAACAACTGAATTTTTGTTTAAGTCATATGTAATATTATGAGTATGATCACCTCTATCTTTAAACCATTTATCTATTTCTCTCATTTTAATTTGGATTTTTATGTAAATCTAATATGGTAGGATAGGTAGATTTATTATCAACATCTATAGGTGGGTATTGATCTAAAGATTCTCCATGAAAATAAACACCATATTTTTTACCCCATGAAGATATTTTACCTAGTCTCTCTTCCATTTCCTTAAGTCCTTTTTCTCCATATTTATTACCTGTTAAGTCTACATCACCAATGAATCCCCACTGTGATGGATTCCTATAAGGAAATAGTTTGTATTTTTTACTAACTAAACTAATTATAGTTTCATCATGCCTATTTTCCCTAAACCCTGGATAGTTAGGTTCTCCTAATTCATTAGGTAAATCACTTATGATTCTTTGGTCCTTGCCATACTCATAACATTCTGATATAAACTTTCTACTAAAGTCATTTTTCTTTATTAAAAACCACCCGCCAACTCTAGCTCCAGTATGTGTGTATTCCACAGAATCAGTATCAGTTAGAATAAAAGCATCCCTTTTAGCCCATATATACTGTATGTGATTTTGTCTGAAAGTCATTACAGATAACTTATCCCTTTCAAAAACATTAATAAGTTTATCTATAGAGTCAATAAATTTAGAACCAGAATCGGCATAAAAAATATAACTGTCTTCAGGTATAGAATCGTCATTTAATAATCTATCAACAAAATGAAATTTCCATAACCAGTAGCCGGCTCCCCTAGGGTGGTCTAAGATATGTTTATAATTTTCATAAAATGTAGAATCAATATCTTTTTTATTGTATTCATATACTTTATCAAAACCCCCAACACCTAAGCCTGTTTCTGAATTAAGTTTTTGTGACTTAAAAAATTTATTATGAGCATAATTAAATAATACTTTCATGATTCTATAAATGTTTTATCCAATGCTTGCCCTTCATAAGGTCCAGTTTTATATTCATATACTAAAGTATCATCTTCTAATATTTCATATGTATGACCACCTTCTAATGTAAATGAAGCATCGCCTGGGTTAAGTATAGGTGTCGCAATAATTTTATCATCAATATCATAAAAGATGCATTTAACTTTACCTTTTATTACAATCCATGATTCTTGAGCAATAACATCTCGTGTTCTATTTTTCCAAATATGTTTATGAGGTTTAAATGTTTTACCATTTTCCATTTTTAAAGTAGAACATTGAATGAAATGTTCCTCTGGTATTAAATCAACCCTAGCTTCTGTTATTTTATCTAATCTTTGTACGATGTGTAAAAGTTTAGTAGGATCTACTTTTGAGTATATCTTTTCCATATTTATTATTATATGTTTATTTTTTAATTAGTTTAATTATCTTATTAGCTATTCTTTGTCCTGGTGCTATATGGTATTCGTGTTGAATACACCTATTATAATTATCTTCAATTGCACCTAATCTTTCATTATAATACTCTGGTGTTAATTGATTAATTTTATTAATTGCATCCTCGCCGTCATTTACTAAAATCATACCATTAATGTTAAAGTGTTCTTCTATATTTTCATATCCTTTATAAATTGGAATAGTCCTATTAATAAAGCAATCAATTAATCTTTGGCTAAAATTATTATCATCACCATCCCAAAAATTTTCTGGACAAATATTAAACATAGATTTATACAAAACAATCTTATCACTCGTTTGAAACTTATCACCTTGTGGTAAAGTTTGCCAAGCAGACCCAGCTGGGTGTTCATTACTTTCAAATAAGTTAGTAGGTATTTTAATGTTATTTATATTATCTGCAATATATTGTCTAATTGCATAAGTACCACCTTTATGACTCTTAGCTGTATTTAAAAAGCTAACACTAAAATTCTTTTCTTTTACCTCAGATGTTCTATCACGACCAACTGATGGCATGCTTCCATTTGTCCAGCACTCGGCTAATGGCGCCCAGTAAGCATGAGGTACTGATTTAACAATATTATTATCTGATGTGAATATAAAATCAAATAGATGAGAATCTTCAATAACATTATAAGCAGGTTTGCTTTTTCTCAATGGTTCTTCAAAGTGAATTAAAATTAATTTTGTTAAAGGATTTATCTTCTTTATATTAACAACATGATTAACATCATACGATTGTCGTATTAAAGTAGCAGGAAAAGGTAGATTTATTTCCATCCAATATGCGTGATTTTCTGCAAGATACATTTTATTCATTTCTTTTAAATAACTTCCCATGTGTTTGGATATATGTCATTAGAACTTTCCTTAAGGTGTGGGCCAAACCATTCCTTAGGCGCAATAACTTTTTTATTAATATTAGTATTTAACCATGCACCCCACCATGAAAAACTACTATTTGCAATTATATTATTTTTGCACATACTCATTAAGAATAAATCTTGATAATCTCGATTTCCACTAATAAATGTAAACCTATCTCCTAAAAAGGTTTCTTTACACCAATCTAAATCATCTGAAAATACCAAAACATTTCCTTGAATCATACTTAGTGCTTTTTCATAATACTCTACACTACACGGTGGGTGAAAACCAGCCTTCTGTACATAATCTGTTCTCCTAACATGCAAGCTTGTATAATTACTCACATCACCATATTTATTTTCCAGATAGTTTTTAACTTCATCAGATGGTTTAAATAAGTTTAGGATAAATTTTCTATTAGGAAAATATTTTTCTGATTGAAAGAATCCATCAAAAAAATAATTATCTTTAATTTCAACTGGTTGATAATGAAAAGGTACTCTGACTTGATTATGCGGTAGTTTATCAATTTTAGGCCAGCTGAAATTTTTGAACATCTTTAGGTATTCATATGCCCATGTAGCTTTAAGAGGGGGATGATTAATTAATAAATCTAATTGTTTATTAACACCATAATATCCAGCCGGGTATCCTGTAATCATACTTGAATATTCTAAGAAAGCAATTTGAAACATTAAATTACCTAACCCTCCTTTTAACGTACAACTTATCATCTTAAGATATATTTTTCATGTAACCTGTATAATTAAGGTGCTTTTGTTGAATATCACTGAATCCTGGTACTTGCCACATTATAGTTGGAGTTACAACATAACAAGGATAAGTACTTTGTATATCTTTTACAAGAAATAAATCAATTGTTTTATCTGCTACATTTTCAGATTCTAATATTTTATCATATATAGATGAATGTATACCATAAGAGCTTGTTGTAAAGCTTTCAAATGTTTGGCTTATATGATCTGTTACTTTCTTCTTAGGTACTCCAGTATGTGCGCTAGCTCCTAAATAAAATAATTTCCAATCTTCTGGTAAATCTTTAACCTTTTGGCTAAAGAGAGAAACAAAATTGTCATCTGCCGCTACATCATCTTCAAGTATTAATATCTTATCATAATTATTCTTCTTAGCATCTTTAATAATTTCTAAATGAGATTGATAGCAACCCCATGCACCAGGTGCACGAGTTCCTAAAAAAGATCCTTCTATTGGTTTAGTAGGATAGTCTTCTGGTATTCCATCACAAAAATCTACGGCTTTAGTTATTTTATACCTTATATTTAATTTAGCAAATAATTGTTGACAGACTTTTAATTTATCTGGTCTTCTTTTAAGATTTACTAAATAAACTTGATCAAAAAAACCATTTACAGTTATATTTTCCATATCTTATTCATATTGTTTTAAAAAAGCAATCTCTTCTTTAGAGAACTCTTTATTTACACATTGATTTATCCATTCTATTTGTTTAACAGGTGTTGATGTTTCTGCAAATAGTTTTTTTGCAGCATTTCCTATCTTAATTGCTTTACCTTTATTGTTTATTACCCAATTTACTTTTTCAATTAAGTCACTATAATCAGATTTGCATTCTACATAATGAACACCTGGAATTAACATACCATGATATGATAATCTTGTAACAAGTTTTGGGGATATTGTACATGCGCCAAATGCCATTTGTTGGGACTGCCCTCTATCTAACATATTATTTCTTGCACCAGGTACACAAACGATTGCAGCTGCCATATTAATTAATTTATAAAACGCTTCCTTTGGATATCTTTCTCTATCTAAATTATCACCGAATTCTTCTTTAAGAATTTTTGCAACATAATTTCTTCTTTCTACTGCATTTCCTGCAGGTGCTTGATTATTTAATACTTTACCTTTAGCTACATAATTAATGTTAGGTAATAGCTTTTCATAAAGATCCCAGTCATGAAAATTAACTGGTGAAAATGGAAATATGTTTGGCCATTCTTTAGCTGATTCGTTATAATGAAATTTAAAATAAGCTTTATATTTATGTGCGTTTTCCCAATCATATTTTTCATGATCATTAAAATCAAATTTACATAAATGACCATTAATTTTACAATCAAAAGTTATTCCACCTCCATGACCAAAATTGGTTGCTGGAACCATCTCTATATCTACATCCCCTCTCGTTAACATATTTAATACATACTGAGGGTGAGTACCATAATATCTATGCCATTGATTAGGAGCATTAATATCTTGTTTCTTTGCCCAATCAGGATTAAATGCTGGAAATTGTATTTTCATATTATTTTTCATTTACATCTTTTTTAAATCTCCTACTTGCTTGGAAGTGTTCAATTACAGGACTTATGTTTGGATACATTCCTCTCATACTGTCAAATATCATTGTATACTCAGGTGGAAGGTTCTTGTAAGTAAATTTTGGATCTTCTGCTTTCATTTGATTAATTACAGTATCTAAATTCCATTGCTCCATTCTATTTGATTGATTACCTTCAGTAACATTTATATCTCTCCATAATTCACAGATACGCCTTGTTCTCTCATTGTTTTCCATATAAATAGTACCACTTAAGCATTCGTTCTTTCTCCATCTAAAGTCTTGCCATCTTACAGCTATATCACAATTATAATTTTTAAATAAGTCTGGGCTTTTGTGTACGACAGCATCAACATCAACATAAAGTAATCTATGATTAGGGTGTTTATTCAACATATCCAACATAAAGCCTGCTTTAAATCTAGTATTAGCTTGCCAATTACCTAGTGTCTTAACTCCGCTTATATCATGATTAATATTTAACTTATTTAATGATTGCAATAAATTTTTAGCTTCTTCTTCATAAGGAGTATTAACTGTATAATATCCAACAACCATTAGATTATTTAAAGTACGATTATCTTCACTAACTATTTCTCTATGTTGTATGCCTTCATTATTTAATGCATCTTTAAATGTTTCTGTTTTAATTACAGATGGTGATTGTACTAATATACTTGATGATGATAGGTTAATAATTTGCTGAGATCCCTTATGTTTAACTAAAGATTGTAGCAAAGTTTCGGCGTAAGTATTTACTCTCTTCTTAAATGATTTTTGATCTATTTCTCGATATGATTGATGAAAATGAGTTTGCCCTTCATTATTTAAATCAAAGCCTAATAAGTATATTTTTTTATAACCTAATAATAAAGCCAATTGAATCCCACAGTGTCCACTGTTTTCTCCGTGTGTAAATTCATTTACAGTAGAACCAAATCCAATTTTATTATATGATTTAATTACCCCATCATATTGATATAAGTCTTCATAAATAAAATTTCTACGAGTGTCAACTACCTGATCATTTTTAATCTCCATATAGGAATGAGACATATTAGCAATAAAATAACTTTTATAAACTTTTTGGTTTATTTTAGATATTGGTAATGACGCTTTTACAAAATAAGAATAATCAGTAGTAATAAAATATGTAGGGTTAGAAATATATTCTACTGATTTATTCACAGCAATAGTATCAAATCCATTTAACGATGTAAAATCAAATCCATTTAACGATGGGCCACCGCCTATTACAAAACAAACGTCTTTTTGAGTTTTTGGCAAATGATTAATAAAATTAACTGGAATTTTAACTTGCTCTGTTAAGGGTTGCCTATTAACTCTATTTGTAAAAGTTCTTTTTTGAATATTTTGTTTAACATTATGTATCTTATTTATGGAATTAGGTCTAATGGCAACTTTAGGAAACTGCTTTTGCTCATTACCATAAGATTCAGGGTCTTTCTTAATTCTTTTAATATTCCTACGGCTCATTTTTTTGTTATGTTTTTTATACTATATTTATTTTGTTCATAAATAGGCATATCATTAACATTGCTAACAACACTCCCGCCTTTTATTTGAATTAATTTTGTTTTATCAGGATCTTTTGAATTCTCAAAGAATTTTTTTTCTTTAATTCCATGATGATCTTTAACATAACAATGACCTAATTGATTTCTTTGTTTTATTGAACTTTCAAAAAAATCAAATCCAATTAAATCTAATTTATTAAAATCAATATGCCTATTAAAAAAATTATAAGTACTAATTCCAGTTGAAGGTTTAAATCCACCTAAAGAATTTTTTAAATCATTATATGTATTTTCCTGTACATCATACACATTACTATAATCTAATCTTTCACTATAAATAATAGGACTCATTAGATATTTAACAGTATTACTTTGTATTACGTTAGCTGCTAATCTTGCTGATTTTAATCCTAATGATAATATAGTTGTTTTATTTCCAATCTTATCAGAATAAAGATTTTGTCTATGAAGATAGCCTTTATTAATTCTAACTACAATGTCATAATTATCAATTAATTTACCATAACTTTGATTTAATATTCTTGATGAATTACCTACTATGATAATACTCTTACCTTTACAAAAATCCTTTATTTCTTCTAAGCTTACCATTACAATATATTTATATTATATATTAACTAAAAAGGGACCCATTTCTGGATCCCTCTTTCAGAATTATAAGTAAGTTTTAATTCTCAACCTTAGTCAAAACCGGTTCTGCTGGAGCAGCACCTTCAGCGCCTTCTTCATTTACAATTGGATCCGCTTCAGTTCCTTCAGCTCCTGGAGCAGTAGGTGGAACGAATACTTTAATTGCTCTTGAAATTAATTCAGCATCTTCGATTGTGTAAGCACCTTTACCTTGTGCAATTCTAACAGCTTGGATTAAAACATTTAATGCCTGCTGACCATTAAGCTCTC
>Ga0209535_1002548_pt1 | contig 11881 bp, 20 predicted proteins | sample LinPmetageLP28_FD_184041 | JGI IMG/M metagenome (GOLD analysis project Ga0209535, IMG submission 184041) | Marine viral communities from the Pacific Ocean - LP-28 (SPAdes) (version 2) | ecosystem: Environmental > Aquatic > Marine > Oceanic | place: Pacific Ocean | collected 2009-08-22
AAATTTTCATATAATTTTCAGGGTTTGTAAATGCGTAAAAGCTTAATTACATAGCTAACTATAAGTACCTACTTCTCAGTTTTGGGGGTGGGTGGGCCCCCTAAGACACAAGACGGCAAATCGCTTCAGGACCCATACTTGTCTTTTCGTGTATCTAGGATAAGATTTACAGAATAGCAAATCAATTAATTAAATACTTTAATATATAGAAAACAACAATTAAGAAAATAACCATTCTTAAATTGTCAAATACATCATCCCAAAAATTCTGTGTTACTCTTGCGTCACATTCTTTACAGTAAGGTTCATTCCAACCTGTATCCATTCTACGCTCCGAATGATAATCAAACCTTTCCTTGTAATTCCAATAACGATCTCTACAGTAATTACATGGCCATTCTTTGCAGTGAGGACATTTTAAAGAAGCGTAAGGTCTATCATCAATCTGTTTGTCACATTCAATACAAATCATAAACAGCTAGATCATAACCTAAGAATTCTACTTTTCATTATCATTAAGAATTTCATTGCCATATTTTACTGAAAATAAATCTAGAACCTCTTGCATCGCTTGGGCTCTTATTTCGTCATTATCCCTTTTATAGTTTGCAACTCTATTTATCATCGAGTAGCTCAGTATTTTAAGAAATATTTTCTCAAGTGAAGGTACTATAAGAGCACCAACCATAGCTGAAGTCAAAAATATTATTCCAATGATAATAAATCCATATAACCCATGAACAAAAAAACCGTAAATTACAATTCCAATATTAATTGGCCAAAATATATAACTAATATAGTTTATTTGTGGCGGAGTTATTGCGTCTTGATATCCTGTACCACTAGTCGAAAATGAAATACTCTTACCTACGTCTTTAGTAAAATTTCTAAAGCTAGTATCAAGTGCAAATGGGATTGCGACAACAATAGCTAAGAGACACAAACTAATCATATAATATAGTTTATTGTTCATTTGGAAATATTTCTATATTTTTTTTTGGTAGAATAATTTTGTGAAAATGGGTTGTCCTTGCAAAGACTTAAATTTCTAACTGATGATTGGTTTTTCCTTACACTATAACGATTACAGCAAATCAGCAATTTTCCGTATAGAAATTATTCTTTATTCTGTATTAATTCCCTAATAAGATTGTTTAAAATGAAAATAATTATAGTTTCTATATTATCCTCTCTTGTATTTCTTCCATTAGGTATAATAGGTCAAGCATTGGGGGTCTTCTTTGGAGAGTATGCAGCCAATATTTTTCTAAATTGGTTTACTGCTGGTTTTATCGTAAAGTTTATACCATTTATTGCAGGTGGCTATTTAGGCGGATATATCTCAGCTTTAGCAGTTTCAAAGATTTATAAATCTTTTAATTTTATCGCTGCTATGGCAATTCCAGCTATAGTAATTGCTCTGGCTTTAATAGGAAATTTATTAGCCCCAGTTTTTGATATTTACAATACAGCATCAAATATAACATTAATTGTGACTTACTATTATATTCTAAAAGAGGTTTCACGTTCAAATTTCAAACATGTGCTATAATGAAATTAATCCTCAAATATTCTAGAATTGTAGTAAGCATTGCTTATGCATTATTTGCATTATACTGGCTGTTTAACAGCTACTTTGTTAGAACATCCAACTCAAACATTTGGTTTGATGGTCTTGGAAGACAACTCTATGAAACACCTTTCATACTTAAATGGTTTGGTCATGGTTATGAATATGCAGGCTGGTATTGGTGGTCTATTGATATGCTTGTATTTTGGGGGGGTATTGGTTTTTTGGTTTTAATTTGGCAATTTAAATCATCAGATAATTAAGACTTATAATGAAAAATAATAATGAGTAAAATAATTAAAACGAGCTTTGCAAAACCTGATGACCCTATCTACAAAGAGGGCTTTAAAACTTTTACACCTTTAAATAAGAAAGCTGAAAAGACTAAAGACAAAAAAGAAGAGAGTAAAAAGAACAATGAAGATAACTAAAATCAGCTACGCTAAGCCTGATGACCCAATCTATAAAGAGGGCTTAAAAACTTTCACACCTAATAAATCAAAAAAGAAAAAAGATAAAGTAGAAGCTGAGTACGATAAGACTTTACCCTCGTGTGAGACTGAAAGGTTTGATGAATAAATGTTAGAGCTTTTTTATATGTACTTCCTATTATTTGTAGCTTGGGTAGTTTCTGCTTCTATTCTTCGCTGGGTTTTAGATTGGATAACAAACGATCGTTATTCAGAAATAACAACCCCTGATTATAGTCTGCGAATATGTCAGTTTATTATTGCCTTTATTATTGGAATATCTTTTCTCTACTATTTTTGAACTTATCAGAACACATAGAAAGAATTGAGTCAAAAACTCAACAATAACTAACCGTCTCTTGGTCCAAACAAATCTAATTCCCGACGCTGTATCTCATCTTCTCGCATCGATTGTTTCCGCCATATGGCATTTAGAAGTTAAAGTATCGGTTTAAGGGGTTTTTGCTAAACTGCAAAACTCCTCCCCTATTAAGGGGGAGGATGTTATCTACCTATTATAATAGAAGAGACAGGTGTTTCACTTCAGATTGATATAGAGCTGAAGATAACTTAAGGTTTATCTATGGTTGAATTTAGAATCATAACAAGAAAAGAAGCTATAGAAAAAAACCTCAAGAAATATTTTACTGGGAAACCCTGCATGCGTGGCCATCTTTCAGAAAGAAATGTTTATAATCATACCTGTATGGAATGCCAAAAGAGGGACAAGAAGGAGTATAAAAAGAGAAATGTTGAAAAGATAAGGAAAGCCGGACGAGAGTATTATCATAATAATAAAGAGAAATCTGTAGAGTATGCAAGAAAGAATAAAGAGAAAATAAATTTAAGAAATCAGAAGTGGAGGGAAGACAATAAAGATAAATCCAAGGCATACATGAAAGAATATAAGAAGCAATATGTAATAAAAAATAGAGAAAAAATAAGAGTAGAGAAAAATGAATACAGAAAAAAACGAAGAGCTAATGATCCAGGGTTCAAAACTGAAATTATTCTTAGAACTAGAATGCGACAACTTATTAATTCAGGCAAAATGAAAAAACATAAGACATCGGTTACAGAGTTTGCTAAGTTTGTTGTTGGTCTACCGCAAAAAGAATTTCTTGATTACATAGAAGCTCAATTTTATCCTCACCCCATAACCGGTAAAAAAATGACATGGAAAAATCAAGGGCATCGTGGTTGGCACTTAGATCATATAAAGCCAGTCAGTAAGTTTGATTTAACAAAATGGGAAGAACAATTAAAGTGTTTTCACTATTCAAACATACAGCCCTTATGGGCTGAAGAAAATCTTAAAAAATCAGATAAATACTTATGAGCTATAGAGACAAATGATAAAGCAGCTTAAAACCCTTACAAGGAAAGAGGCTGTAGAAAAAAAACTTAAAAGATATTTCACTGGAAAACCATGCATGCGCAATCATGTAGCTGAAAGATATACGAGTAATGGCCAATGTATTACATGTCATACAGCCATTGGTAAAAAGTTTAGAGAATTAAACCCACATAAGAACTATAGAAATAAAGAGGCAGATAATCTTCGTAGTCGAAATTATTGGAAGAAAAATAAAGAAGCAATAAAAATAGTAAAGAAGAAGTATCGAGAGAAAAATGCAAAACAAATGGCTATTAAACAAAAAATAGAGCGAGATAAACCAGAAAATAAAGAAAAGAAACGAAAATATGGTGAAGGAAGAAAGGCTATTGCCGCAAAGCAACGCAAAGATAGATATCACAAAGATGTAGAATATAAACTGACAGAGATTATTCGACTCCGTTTTCGCCGATTGGTTAATAAAGGTAAAATGAAAAAGATTAAATCTTCAACATTGCAGTTTGCAAAAGAGGTTGTAGGAATATCACAAGAGGGGCTAATTAAATATATTGAAAAGCAGTTTTATCCTCACCCCAAAACAGGAAAGAAAATGTCATGGAAAAATCACTCAAAAATTGGTTGGCATATAGACCACATAAAGCCAGTTAACTCATTTGATCTAACTAAACTTGCTGATCAAAAAAAATGTTTTCACTATACAAACCTTCAACCACTATGGGCTGAAGAGAACCTGTCTAAAAGCGATAAATATTAACCATCATTCGGACCAAACTCATCTAAATCTCTTTGTTCAATTTCATATTCCCTCATTGTCTTGCGTTGCCATATGCCATAGTAAGTGAGCTTCATCTCTTTCAATAGATCGCATCTATAATCGTACCTGAGCTTAAGCTTCAATAACTCAATCTTCTTGCGCTGCTTTAATCGATAGAGCTGTATCTTACTTCTCATTGAATGACCTCCCAAACTTCTTGATGCTAATAACATACTTTAAAGGCTTACGAGTAAACCACCTCCACCACTTCTTAAACATTTGTAGTCCTCATCTTCTCACCTAAACGATCAACCTCAGTATGAATGTATCTCTTCACTGACTCCCAACTCTTATGACCTGATATCGCACATATCTCAGGTATAGTGAAACCTCGATCATTTAATCTACTACAAGCTTCGTGTCTTAGTCTGTGGAATGTAGCCCATTCAAGATTTGATTTACGTAAACAATTTTCCCAAGAAGTCCTAAAGCACTTCATCGATCCAAACACCCTGCCGTTAATGTGACGTGGAAATCTACGTATAATATCCAGTTCAGCTTTAATGTTATCTGTTATAGGAACAGTACGATCTTCACCGTTCTTGGTATCAGGTAAAAACAACCTGTCGTCATTAACATTCTCCCAACGTAAACCAACGATCTCACTTCTACGTAAACCTAATTCAATCGCTATAGTTATAATCAATGGCAAGTATCGATTCTTATTCAACCTTGCGTAATCCAGTAGCTGTGTTTCCTGTTCATCGCTTATTCTTGATTGCTTCGCGTTAGGCTCTTTGAGTTTACCTATATTGTTGCAAGGATTAGTAGGCATGTAGATATCCCATTCCTGCGTTACAGTCTTGATGCAGGTACAAATTAAGGAAGTGTATCTATTAGCTGTACTGTTAGAAGTTTCTTTAGCGATCCTTGTTCTAAACTTAGCTAACTTGCCCATAGTAAGCTCTGATAAAGCTACCTCAGTGATTGGATCACGTAACAGCTTACCGATTTTATATGTTTCTTGTGAGACACCTTTCTTCTCTACAGTCTTTTCAACTAGGTATCTATTAAGAGCATCACCTAATGTAGTATGCCCTGCTTCTGTCGTGTCTTCGTAACGTCCTAATTCGACTAATCTTTCGACTTTTCTAGACCATTTTACAGCATTAACTTTAGACTTAAATTGTCTGCATATTGGAAGAGATCCATTACGTCTTATTCTAACTGTCCAACCACGATTTCTTTTCGAAATTGTTGCCATTATTCACCCCTTTTTTTACATAGAGTGTCGCCTGAGTGTCGCCGAAGAGTATTTTAAGAGAGAAAATTGAATCTAAGTTGTTGATTTTACAGTGAACACCTCGCAATGAAGCACAGGTACCTAAAACCTGCGTGTCTACCAATTCCACCATATCCGCATATAGTTTTTCGCTTGTAGCGAACAGATTGTTTAATTGGAATCTGCTTAAATATCAACGTCTTTCTCTACTCTTCACAACTAACCTAAGAAAACTCTCTATTAGTTAATTATTATGGGATTATCTCACATATAGAGCAATAAGTGAATCTATTTGTCGCCTGAGTGTCGCCGTTGTTGGTACTAAATTGGAACACAGACTCACAATGGATTCTAAGACTCTTTTTAGACTCATACAGACTCGTAAACTAATTTGTAGTACCAGTGATTCACGATGCTTTAGCTATGCTGTATGAGTCTTAAAACGCGATTAAAAAGGTGGTAGTCTATACGAGCCTTTATCGTCTCCAACATAAAGCGATGCACTTGCAACCATACGTCTACACTTCTTAGAGTAATTGTCGTAAGCCTGTCTGTGTTTACCCTTAAGATATTTAACAGGTACCTTTGGATCAGTGATCTTTAGATGATCTAGTATATCCTTAACCTTTACACCTGTATCCACAGCAAACAAATCAGTTATAGTTCCGATTGATTGCAAGATATTTTTCTCCATTGTTGGTAGTGATATCTTTGATTGATCATCACCCTCACCTAAGTATTCCCATTCATTAGAGTCATTAGGTGCAATTGTGTGTAACTGTTCAGTAATTCTACGACCTGTCATTTTGATTACAGTGTTCATATCTCCTGTGCCACGTTTACGTTGGAAGACCATTATCATATCACATATACCTTGAAGAGCTGTCGAGCCTGATATCTCATCGAATGCATCTTCATAGTCTGCTTTCGTTGTGTGATGTATCAACAATATTAAAACTTGATTCATCTTTGCAATTTTATGAATCCTGCCAAGTTCTTTTGATTGCTCTGCGTACATATCTTTCCCTTTTTTGTATGCTGACACTTTCACATAAGTATCAATAACAATCATCTGTGGGTTATCTTGACTAGCAATCCAATCTTCAATGTGTTCTTCAACACCTTTACCGAATGTAGATCCGTCCCAATGTTCCATAGTAACAAACTGTATGTTCCTATTATCAATCTTATCGATGCCCATTTGATTTGATCGTATATGCCAATCTTCTTGAGTATCTTCTAGAGATAAAAAGAAAGAGCTTCCTGTTAAGGTTTCTCTACCCCAAACATTATTACCACTGGCAAACTGTTCAGCTAACCAATGAGTGAAGCGTGTCTTTCCATTCTTTGGCCTACCTGCAATACAAGCTAAACCTACAGGGAACATATCTTTGACAAGAAACTTTGGCTTATCAAATGTCATCTCCATTACATCTTGTAGTGTGCTTATCTTTAATGCTTTTCTTTCATTGATACCTAGAGCATCAACCAAATACTTTTGAACATAATCAGGAAGTGTACCGAAGCCTTTTTTTAAAACATCTAAAGGTTTCTTAGTCTTTACAGTTTTCTCATAAAACTTCGCCCAGTTCTTATTAACTCTCTCATCATCGTTGTTAGTTCTAGCCAATGAATCTGTGAAGAAGTTTACAAAGTCTGCATCAATAAAATCAAGATCCGATGCCTTAAACAAAGTAACTAAACACCTAATAGCATTGTCCCTATCACCCGTTGGATAGTTCTCATCTAACATTGACCATAGAGCAACCATATTCATTGCTGTTATGATTTCTGCTTCTGCGTGATAATTCATTTCAGGATAAAACTCATTCCAGTATTTAAACTGATCATCGTCATCAACAACACTTGGTGGCATTATTACATTATGCTTATGACCTAATAGTTCTATGATAGTTTTTCCTTGCTCATCAGAAACTTTATGTCGAACATAGTTACTACTACTATTCGATTTAAGTATTATCTTTCCGCAGGGTTTTTTATCTCTACCGAGAATATTCCTATCAATACCTATTCCACATCGACCAAGAATAGCTACACCGATCTTGTTAGAGATATTTAATGCATCGAGATCAATCGCTACAGTTTTATCATCTAATAAAATACCAAGATTGCAGTCCCTCTTACTAAACTCTGCTGTAACAGCTTCAACGTTTTTATAAGTAGTTTCTCCCCAACCTGAATTAGCAGGTTTCTTTGCGTTATAGTTACAGGGTAACGGGGTTAGATTGTTGTTGAAGAATGTAGTAGCAGTATCAACAACTTCTTTATGATGCTCGTTAATCATTGAGACACCTCCCCTGACCAATCATCAAAGGTGATCTCACTTTGTTGTATAGTTATATGGCCTGATTGTTTTAAAGCCTTTAATATATTTAGTGTTCTATCTACATCGTGTTCATCTATAAACTCGTGATACTTATTTACGAATGTACATATGGGGTTATTTATTTTGTTTTTCATTATTCATTTCCTTATTATTGTTAATTGATTGAAGCCACGTAATGTGTTCATCAATCTTTGATGTGATCTCCCCCGATAGATTGAATCGAACATCTAGTTCCTCAGCAATACTTCGCGCCTTAGTCCATTCGTCCTTATCCAATAGCTTCATTAACAAACTGATCTTCTTATCCAGTAGTTTTTGATCAATGTGCAATGCTAAATCTTCATTTAAACTGTACTTAAGATTGAAAGTCATTCTGTGTTCTTCTCAATCGTTTTAATAAGTCTTGCTAAGTTTTCTTGCGATCGTTGCCTAGCATTTCTAATTAGCTTGTCTCTACGTTCTGACTTCCTACGTGTTACATCTGCTTTGTACTGTTCTTGTCTTGCTTTTCTCAGTTCGGCATCGACTACCTGACCTTGAAGTTTATTATCTTTTATGAGCATATTTTTTTGCCTCCTTTTCAAAATAATCGTTTAATAAAATTGCAAAGTCTCCACCTCTACTGTGTGATCCCCTGCCCATTCCTCTTACAGCTTCTTGAGTGAATACCGCTTCGTGATTACAAACCATTGCAGGGATTACATCTCGCTTTCTATACGTAGCACCCTCTACATCTATGAAACCACCATTGGATAGATTAAGTTCAGGATAATCCGAGTCCTCTCGCATAATCCATTCCATACCCTCTTTAGCTCTGATTACTTCGCGCTTATAATTAACATCAACAGAAAACCGATCTTCTATATCAAAGACTGTTTTGAATTTATTGAAGTGAGAGTCTTCGTGCCAAATATCCTTAGTGGAATAAAGCAGGTAACTATATTCCTGACTTGTTTTAGTATCGATGATGAACAGTCTTCCCCCTGTGCAATGCATCGTAAAATGATTGTTAATTATGAATGGAAACTCTTTGTTGATCATCTTACGAAGAGCTATCATTCTATACTTTTCTTGTGTGTAACTTGAGTTAGGCGGATCAACCTCGTCCCATTTAAAGGGAATACCATACGCATTTAATGTCTCAGCTAAATATTCTTCATCAATAACGTTGTAATGACGGATATCACCTGTATCAACGAGATCATAAATTGAATCTATTTCATCTCTAGTGCCGTGATCATTGTCGTATTCTTCACTACACCTGAAGCAAAGATTAATTTTTTTCTTTTTGTGTGATCTATTCTTTTTTTTCACTGGATTACACCTTTGTAAAACGAATTTTATCGAATGCATCAGAGTCATCTTTAGCAATGAAATTCTTATTACTCGCAACATCTCTTGTTACGCGTGGCATTACATCTTTCTTACGATAGAAAGTGTTTTTAGATATGTGGCGTTCTTGTAGCCAATCCTTTAGTGGTGTGAGCTGTGGCTCTATTTGTAGTTCAGACATAAGTCTCCTCAGTTAAAAGTTAATGATTTATATTTTCCTGAGAACGCCTAAAGCTTACGTAAGCTAGACATACCGATAAGTTTTCCAAAGAAGAGAAATAGTTCAAACTTATAAACAAACTATTTGAAACTAATATACACCGATTGAATCAGTTTTCAAAATATTAATATAAAAATATTTTTTACATACACTATACGTCCGTTATATCCAAACTGTCCGACGGACAAGAAGGACAAAAAGGATATAAAAAAACTTATTATAAAATAATTTTTCTCATAAAGTTTTAAAGCTGTATCCTTACCCGTAGTTACTCTGATAATTAATTTTAGTTAATCTAAAAATGTAAGGAATTCGCGGTTATCGATTATTTTTTCAAGATAAAATTCAGAGTAAGTCTTACTTAAAGATTCACTCTTATTACGGCATATGTTATAATCATTTTGTGATCTATTCAGTCCCCTGCTTTCTTTTCTTTGCAGGGGATTTTAGTAAATAATTTGTTGAAAATTTCTCACCCTTTTATGTTACTTGGCGTTTATGTCACGAACACTTACAGACACCTTGTTATTATAAAGGTCTTCCATAAAAGAATTTATTTTATAGGCATTAATATTATATTGTTTGCCTCTTTCATCTGCGCGTTCTTTAATCCTGACAACATATATTCCAATAACAACCAATAACGCATTCGTCATTAAACCGCTGCTAAGTCCCTCTAAAAGAGATTCCATATATTTTCCTTTCAATTTTATTTCAGAAAAATTTTCATATAATTTTCAGGGTTTGTAAATGCGTAAAAGCTTAATTACATAGCTAACTATAAGTACCTACTTCTCAGTTTTGGGGGTGGGTGGGCCCCCTAAGACACAAGACGGCAAATCGCTTCGGGACCCCTACCGGTTATTGCATTGTCTTTCTTTGCAACTTAGGTAGAATTTTAGAATGTCTAAATTTCATTCAGACCAAGGCCTTAATGCCATAAAAAAATCTAACCAATTAAGAGCAAAGTATAAAACTGAAGAAGAACGAAAAGAAGCACGAAGATTATCTAAGTATAAATATCGTCAATCAGAAAAAGGTAAACTTAAAACAAAAGAAGACTCTAAAAAATACTATTCAAAAAATAAGGAAAAAGCTGACGCAGCTAATAAAAAATGGAGAGAGGAAAATAAGGATTATAATAAGGTTAGAATGAAACTGTATAGTGAAAAAAATAAAAATGAAATAGCCGAAAAACGTAGAATATACAACTCCAATAATAAGAAAAAAATTGCTTTATTAAATAAAAAATGGAGAGAAGAAAATAAAGAAAAAGATTACCTAAGAAAGAAAAAATGGAGAGATGAAAATAAGGAATTAAATCTATATAATCATAAAAAATGGATAGAAGAAAACAAAGAAAAATACAAATCTACATTAAAACAATGGAGTGAACTAAATAAAGAAAAAATTAATGCTAAGGATCGTGCCTGGAGAAAAGCTAATCGAGATAAAACAGCAAAATATAATAGAGATTATGCAAAAAAAATTAGAGATCTGCCTAAAACAAAAATTACAATGGCACTTCGTGGAAGATTGAAAACAATGGTAAAAACTCAAAGTATGATAAAAAAATCATCAGCATTGGATTTAGTGGGATGTGAAATAGAATTCTTGAAGTTTTACTTAGAATCTCTTTTTTATGATAATTCAAATAACAACATAAAAATGAGTTGGAATAACTATGGTCATAATGGATGGCATATTGATCATATTATGCCTTGTGCCTCTTTCGACTTAACAAAAGAAGAAGACCAAAAAAAATGTTTTCATTATACAAATTTGCAACCTCTTTGGGCACATGACAACTATAAAAAAGGAGCTAAAGTGGACAGGTAGCTAACTGTCTCTAGGTCCAAACAACGCTAATTCCCTATCGTCATTTGATTGTCTTTTCGTGTATCTAGGATAAGATTTTGATATGGATTTAACTACTCTCATTGACCCATATTTTATAATTTCTTATTTTTCATTATTGATAATTTATATTACCAAACATTTATCTTTATTATTTATTACGGGTAAGACAGGAATAGTTTATTGGCTAGTATGGTTGTATTGGAGAGTATGGCAGTTGCTTGCATTATTTCCTGTTATAATTATGTCTGTATGGTGCCTTATTGCAGTAGGTGGTGAAGTATCTTTTTTTACTTTTATCAAAGCTATTATTTTAATTATTATCCTATTATCTCCATTAAATATTATTGATAGGATTCTTAATAAATATTTTCCTCTTTAACTTTCAAAGTCTAATATCAATTCAATATCTTGCTTATCATAATTGCTAGATATTACTTCCCATTCCATAAGTTCATTGACTGCCTGGTCTTTGGTTATTTCTTTATTCTTTAATTTCTGAAGATACTCATCAATAAGTTTATCATCTGACGGCAGTTGTTCGGACATAATTTTAGATTGTAGCCTATATTTTCTTCAAATACTACCTACCCTACACCCCAAAATAAAGGTCTTGGTTTGTAAACAGAATTGCTTATTTGTGTATCTAGGATAAGATTTTGATATGAGAAATATTAAAGACGCATCAATTA
>Ga0209535_1002551_pt1 | contig 11867 bp, 14 predicted proteins | sample LinPmetageLP28_FD_184041 | JGI IMG/M metagenome (GOLD analysis project Ga0209535, IMG submission 184041) | Marine viral communities from the Pacific Ocean - LP-28 (SPAdes) (version 2) | ecosystem: Environmental > Aquatic > Marine > Oceanic | place: Pacific Ocean | collected 2009-08-22
TATCTGATACTACGTCAGGAGGTATTTATATAGCACCTACTCCAGACGTTAATTATATATATAGAATATACTTTAATAAAATGCCAGATACTTTAGAATCTAGTAATCAAACAAATTATATTAGTTTAAATTTTCCTCAAGGTCTGTTATATGCTTGTTTAGTAGAGGCATATGGATTTTTAAAAGGTCCAACAGATATGTTGACATTATACGACGGAAAGTATAAACAAGAACTACAAAAGTTTGCAGCGATGCAGATTGGAAGAAGAAGACGAGACGATTACACGGATGGAACAATAAGAATACCAATCGAGTCACCGCCTCAGTAATTAGGAGATAAAAAATTATGGCAATAACATCGGCAATATGTAACAGTTTTAAAACAGAAATATTAAAAGCAGTTCACAATTTTACAGAAAGTGCAAACACTTTTAATTTAGCTTTATATACAAGTTCAGCGACACTAAATAAATCAACTACGGCTTATACAACTTCAAATGAAGTAGCTAACGGTAATGGTTATACTACTAAAGGAGTTGCACTTACAAACGTGACACCAGTTTTATCGGGTGATACTGCAGTTTGTGATTTTGCAAATGTATCTTTTACATCAGCTTCATTTACAGCAAACGGTTGTTTGATTTTCAATGACACAGCATCAGGTGATCCTGCAGTTTGTGCAATTGCATTTGGTTCAGACAAAACTGTAACTAGTGGAACTTTTACAATTCAATTCCCAGCAGCAGACGCATCTAACGCAATCCTTCGTATAGCATAGGGAGGTAATCCTTATGTCGGTTACCCGAACATTTACAGTAACAGTTCAATCAACTGACTCAGGAAATAAATATCTTATTGATGGAGTACAACAAGCTACTTTAGAATTAGTCGAAGGTGCAACTTTTAAATTTGATCAATCAGATAGTTCTAACAGCAACCACCCTTTAAGATTCTCAACAACAAGTAACGGTACACACTCAGGTGGAAGTGAATATACTACCGGTGTAACTACAAATGGAACTCCAGGATCATCTGGGGCCTATACACAAATTCAAGTAGCGGCTAGTGCACCAACTCTTTATTATTATTGTACACAACACTCAGGAATGGGTGGACAAGCAAACACACCTGACTCTGATTTTTGGGGAGCAGGAAATTGGAGTGCAAATCTTTGGGGAATTGAAGATGCATTTGTTTTAGGTTGGGGTGCACAAGCATGGAGTAGTGGTGAATGGGGAGAATTAAATGATGTAGTTTTTACACTTACTGGTGTTTCTTCTACTACTACAATAGGATCACCTGTAATTGATACAGAAATAAATGCAGGTTGGGGACAAGATGGTTGGGGTGTTGAAAACTACGGTCAATCTGGTTTAACAGTTCTTATTGAACCTAGTGGTTTTGAAATGCAATCTAATAGTGGAGAAGACGTAAGTTGGGGCAAACAAACTTGGGGTTCTGCAACTACGGGTTGGGGTGGTGAATATTTTTTACAAGTTGAAAGTGTAATGGGATTAACTGGAGTTTCTGCAACATCGAGTGTTGGCAGTCCTACAGCAAAATCTGATTTAACATTGATTCCAACAGGTCAAGATGCATCATCAACAGTTGGATCTGTAACTATAAACTTTAATATCGACGTAGGTTTAACAGGGTTAAGTTCTACTTCATCTGTAGGTGCTTTATTACCAGCAGATGTTATGGGATTAACTGGTTTAGAAATTGAATCTAATGTAGGAAATATTACTATTAGTGCAAACCCTACCATAAATGTAACTGGTCTTTCTATGACTTCTTCAATAGGAACTCTTGATCCTTCTGATCAAGTTATGGGATTAACAGGAGTTTCTGCAACTGCAACACCAGGTTCTTTAACACCTCCAACAGTTATGGGATTGACAGGAGTTTCTGCAACTGCTAGTGTGTCTCCCATTGGAGTAGCACCTATAGCATATGAACGAATAACATGTGATCAAAGTGGTAATTATACTCGTGTTACACTAGGAAATTAATTTAATATGTTATTGACATTAAGAATAAAAACAAATAAAAAAAGATACTAATTAGGAGAACAAAATTATGGCATCAACTTATACAGCTCTCGGTGTAGAACTAATGGCAACCGGCGAAAACGCTGGTACATGGGGAACAAAAACTAATACTAATTTAAACATCGTAGAACAAATTGCTGGTGGATTTACAACTCAAGCAGTTGGAGATTCTGGAACACCAACAGCTCTTACAGTTTCAGATGGATCAACAGGAGCAACTCTTTCACACAGAGTCATTGAACTTACAGGATCTATTTCTGGAGCTAGAGTAGTAACAATACCTTTAGATGTTCAAACTTTTTACATTATTAAAAACTCAACTTCTGGTGCTTATACAGTTCAATTTAAATACGCTAGTGGTTCTGGAGATACAGTAACATGGTCAGCTACAGATAAAGGAACTAAAATTATTTATGCAACAGCTAATGATGGAACAAATCCTGATATTGTAGATGCTATGGCTACTTCATCAGAAATAACTTTAGCTAATAATAACCCAATAAAATTTCAAGATGCAGCAGGTGGAGAATTTGTAGGTATAGACGCTCCTGCAACAGTTAGTGCTTCTTATACATTAACACTACCAGCAGCTGTAGGCTCTGCTTCTCAAGCTTTAGTAACAACAGATGGAGCTGGAACTTTAGGGTTTACATCAACATCAAGTTTTGGTATAACAACAGGAAAAGCTATTGCAATGGCAATAGTTTTCGGATAAAAAGTAAAAGGAAATAAATTATGGCAAACCCAAATATAGTATCAGTAACAAGTATCTTAGGTGGAAACTTAGGTTTCAATTTATCTGCAACAGCAACAGATACTTTAGCAACAGTTGCTGCAGACAAAATTGTAAAAATTAATAGAATTACAGTAGCAAATGTTGATGGAACAAATGCTGCAACTTTTGATTTATTTGTAGATGGTTTAACAACTGCTGGAGCAACAGGATTTGCCGGAACTGGTGCAGACGCTACAGTTTATTTAGCAAAAACAGTTTCAGTGCCTGCAGATTCAACTTTAGTTGTTGTAGACACACCTATCTATCTTATGGAAGGTGATATATTAAAGGGTGGAGCTAGTGCTGCTTCTGATTTAGATTTATTCTTATCTTATGAAGTTATAGACGACGCTTAGGAGGTTTAAATTATGGCACATTTCGCTGAATTAAAACACATAACAGATCCAACAGGTTTCACATCAGAAACTCATTACATTGTAAAAAGAGTTATCGTTGTAGGAAATGATATTCCTGCAGGTGGATCAATATTAGGAAATAATGATATGGATCCAGAAGGTGAACTTTGGTGTAAAGAAAATATAGGAGGTCAACATTGGAAACAAACTTCTTACAATGCACATTTTAGACATAGATACGCTGGAATGGGAATGAGATACAATGAAACTCACAATGTATTTCATTTTACACAACCCTATAATTCATGGACTTACAATACTACTACTCATGATTGGGATGCTCCTATTGCTTATCCAACAATTTTATCTAAAGTTATTGATAAAGGAGAAGGTGATGGAAATGAAGACATTAAATATTTTATTGAATGGAGTGAGGCTAATCAAAAATGGATAGGAACTCACAACGGTGTAGAACATGAATGGAATCCTAGCACGTTAGCTTGGGATGCGACGGGGGGATAACCCGTGGCTGGTATAAACAAAACACCACATATTAGTCCAGCTGAAGGAGGAATGATTGGCGTAGCCAATTGTGCTTCTTTTGGTAAAAATAAACATTCATCTGTAACTTCTACTAATTCTACTTACCCACTTGGATCTGGAACTCGACTTGTAAAAACAACTGTTGTTGCAGGTGGTGGTGGAGCTGGATATGACATTGGTGGTGGCGGTGGAGCTGGAGGTGTTGTTACACAAGACAATGTTCCAACTACAAGCACTGCTAATATTACTGTAGGTGCTGGTGGAGCAAGTTCTGGTAACACAGTAACCAAAGGTACAAACGGACAAAATTCAAGTTTTGGTTCTGGAGTCGTCGCATCAGGTGGTGGCGGTGGCGGAGCCGGTGACCCATCATATAAAATTGGTGCAGACGGAGCATCTGGTGGTGGTAGTGGTCCAACAGGCGGACAAGGTGGATCTGGAACTCCTGGTCAAGGAAATGACGGAGGAGATACTCCTGGTCCTATTATTGCTGGTGGCGGTGGTGGCGGAGCTGGATCTGCAGGAGCAGACGCTTCAGGCCCTGATACTGGTGGAGCTGGTGGTAACGGAAGTAATGTTGCTCCAGAATACCCTGGTGCATCTTTACCAAGTTCTGGTGTTTACGGTGGCGGCGGTGGCGGTGGAGGACGAAGTCCTTCTTACGGACCTGGTGGTGCTGGTGGACCCGGAGGCGGCGGAGCTGGAGTACAAACAGGAGCAGGAAATGCAGGAACTGTTAATACTGGTGGTGGCGCTGGTGGACCTGCTGGAACAAGTATTTCTCAAGCTGGAGCAGGTGGCTCAGGCATAGTCGTAGTAAAAGAATTAAACAATGCAAGAGGAGTTTGGCCAATGGTTCAAGCTGGATCTGCACAATCTGAAGGAGCATGGCCAGATGGCACAGTGATTTCAGCAGTAACATTAAATTATTTAGTCGTAGCCGGTGGCGCAGGCGGTGGTCAAGGTTTTGGTGGTGGTGGCGCTGGAGGTTATAGAGCTTCTGGTTTTGGACCCTCACCTTTACAAGGAGACGCACTTACTGTAGATTCAGGATCAGATTATACTATTACAATTGGTGCTGGTGGAGCATACAATGGACCTTATACTAGTCCATCTCCTGGAATTGATGGACCTGGAAATGGAACTACATCTATTTTAGCTCAGGGAAACCCAGCAGCTATTGCTACAACAGGTGGCGGTTATGCACTTAGTGCTAGTTGTGGTAGTCCATGGAACTCAAACAATGGTAATAGAGGTGGACCTGGAGGATCAGGTGGCGGTGGATACATTGGACCTATTCAAGCTAAAAGACCAGGCGGAGCTGGTAATCACGGAGGTTATTCACCACCAGAAGGAAATCCTGGTGGATCAGGTGGACCTATTGGAAACACTGGCGGTGGCGGTGGCGGCGGAGCTGGTGCTACTGGAGGAAATAATAGTGGAACTACTGGTGGAGTTGGTGGAGATGGAGTAATAAATTTAATTACAGGTGTTGCGTGTTCAGCTTATGCTGGTGGCGGTGGCGCTGGATCAGACCACGGTGGTGGTGGCGGCGGAGCCGGTGGCTCTGGCGGAGGAGGTCGTGGAGCAGGCCCTCCTGGATCATATCCTACACCTTCAGCGGGTGGAACTAATCAAGGTGGCGGCGGTGGTGCCGGACCAGGTGCTGGTAACGGCGGTCCTGGTATTGTAGTTGTTAGATCTCCTGCAGGACATCCTATGAGTGTATCTCCTGGAACAAACACAGTGTCTACAGTTTGTGGTCAAACAGTTGCTAAATTTACAGTTTCTGGAACTCTTACGCTTAACTAAGATAATCTATATTTAATACTATTCTAAATTTATTTTTAACGGGGTGAGAACTTGCGTGTACTAAATTACCATCCATAATTAAAGCTTTACCAGACTTAGGTTTTACTTTTTTAATTATTTTTTTATCGTTAAATAAAAATGTGTCACCATCAGAATCGTTTAAATAAAGAATACAAGCTTTATACTTAATATCTTTTCTGTCTATAAGATCAACGTGTGGGGTATTATGTTGATTTTCTTTGTGTTCAATTTTTGGCAAAAGATTGACTTTGGCTCTTAATATTTTATCGTGTTCAATTGGTAGTTGTTTAATAATATATGTAAACTGACCCATGTATTTTGAATTAGGTATACTATCCATAACAAACCAATGTTCAAAAGAAACATGTTCAAAAATATTATCAAAATTAAAATCATTAAAACGATTTGTTGCGTGTTCAAAAAACCAAGGAAAATCTCTATCTAAAAGTAAGTGAGTAAATTTATCTATGTCTTTCTTGCTTATGACATTGTTTAATATGTTATAATTTTTCATTCTGTATTGACAAATTTTTAAAACAATATACTCTAAAGTTGAAAGAATTACAAATGGAAACAAACAATTACAAAATAGAAAGATGGTTTTCAGTTCCTATCATGTCAAAATCCTGTCCTGAATGGTCTCAAAAATTATTAAAGCCATCGTTAAAATATTTAAACAACAAAAATATTAATAAAGAAAGATTTTATAAAGGTCGTACAACTTATGACACTGAACATAATTTAGCTACTCGACCCGAATACAAACAGTTTGTAAAATATCTTAAAAGTGTTGCAGATACATTTATAACAGAATTAGGTTTTGATTATAACGAGATATCAAAAAAATTTGATCCATTCTTTTTTACTACAGAATTAAACAAAGGTTCTTATCAAGAACGACACATACATCGTTATCAACTTTCTGGTATATTATATTTAAAAGTTCCTAAAGGATCTGCTAATATTTATTTTAATGATCCTTTGCATGTAAGAGAATACGTTGGATGGCCAGTAGCTGATGGAAGAAAACCTGACACATGGGGAACCGTGACCTATGAACCTAAAGTTGGTGATCTTCTTTTGTGGCCTTCGTGGTTATTTCATGAAGTTCCTACACATAAAATAGATGATAACAGAATAGGTTTAGTTTTAAATTTATGAGTTTACTACTTAAAATAGAAAAAATTCCAAATAATATTTTTAAAGAATTAAAAAAAATTACTAATATTAAAAAAGTTAAAGCTAATGATACATTAGCTGGAAATATGAAAGAAGAATATTACGTAAATGAATATGGTTATCTTTTAGAAAAATATTTATTAGATGTTATTTTTAAATATGAACCTCTTGTTGATAACATGAACAGAACGCACAAAGCTTTTACAGAACACCGTCCTCTTACATTAAGTAATTTATGGATTAATCATCAAAGAAAACATGAGTTTAATCCAATCCATAATCATTCAGGAGTTTTTTCTTTTATAATTTTTATGCAAATTCCTTTTTTAATAAAAGATCAAGATAAAATTTCACCAGGTAAATACAGTAATGGAAACAAAGCTGGTCGATTAACTTTTTTAGAAATTACCCCAACTGGAAGAATAACAGAAAAAATTTTTGATGTAGATAAAACGTGGGAACAATCTGCTTTAATCTTTCCAGCTGAATTAAATCACACGGTATATCCATTTTATAAAGTTAATAAACCTAGAATAACTATTTCTGGAAACATAAGATTTAAAGTATGAAGTTATACAAAAATATATTAACGGAAAAAGAACGTAAAAAAATTTTAAAGTTTGTAAAAACAAAAGTTAAATATTGGAATGATAAAGTTCCTGGTTTACAAACACCTATGAATTTACATACTCACTCTGAAACAAAATATTTTTATAACAAAATTTTACAAAAATATTTTAAAGATATGACCATACAATATTCTTGGGCTAATTATTCAGAAGGAGATATTATTAATTGGCACAATCATCCAGCCTCTATACTTTCCGCTGTTTACTTTTTAAAAAATCCTGATAGTTTGGGAACTATATTTAGAAATGAGAAATACAGCTATGACAAAATTACATCTACAAAATGTCCACAAAATTCGTTACTTATATTTGATGCAAATAAAACACACTCACAACCTTATTCCCCTAAAAAAATTGAAAGGTATTCAATAGCAATAGATTTAATATGAATTTAAAAAATATATATTGGTATTTTCAAGGTGTTTTAGATAATGATTTTTGTGATCAAATAATTAAACATGCTAATACACAAAAAGAAAAAATAGCCATAACTGGAAAATTTGGAAAAAAGAAAAGACTTTCTAAACAAGATAAAAATGATTTAAGAAAACAAAGAGATTCAAATGTTGTTTGGTTAAATGATAGATGGATCTATGATAGAATCGTACCATATATAAATATGGCAAACAAAAATGCTGATTGGAATTTTCAAACTGATTGGTGTGAGTCTATTCAATTTACAAAATATAAATTAAATCAGTTTTATGATTGGCATTGTGATCCATCAGACACACCTTATCAAAATATAAACGAAAACTTTAACGGTAAAATTAGAAAACTTTCAGCAACTGTTCAATTATCAGATCCTAAAGATTATAAAGGTGGTGATTTTGAATTGCAACCAAGAACAACAAATAAACCTAATCATAAAATTACTCTTAAAGAAGTAAAACCTAGAGGAAGTATATTAGTATTTCCATCTCATCTATGGCACAGAGTTAAACCAGTAACAAAAGGAATAAGATATTCTCTAGTATTATGGAACTTAGGATATCCTTTTAAATAATATGTCAAAAAAAGATAATCTTGAAACTTCACATTATTTTCACACGCCGATTTATCATGTAGAAATACCGGAATGGATTAACAGTGTAAATAAAGTTTGCAATAAATATATTAAAGATGCACAAAAAAGAAATCAACCAGCAATAAAACAAAGAGAAAAAAAATATAAGAAAAAAATAGGAGATTTAAACATGTCTCATCATTCTAGTTCAATGGTTAATGATCCTTTACTAAAAGAATTTCAAAGTTATATAGGGGCAACTTCACATAATATTTTAGAAAATATGGGATATGATTTATCAAACTATAGTTTGTTTTGGACTGAATTATGGGTACAAGAATTTTCTAAACAAAGTGGTGGTCATCATATAAGTCACATTCATTATGATAATCATATATCAGGTTTTTATTTTTTAAAGTGTAGTGATAAAACTTCAGTACCTTATTTTAACGACCCAAGAATTGCAAAAACTATGAATGATTTACCTCTTAAATCTTCTAAAGAAATGTCATTAGCAACACCACTTATACATTATAGACCTAAACCAGGAACTATGATATTTTTTCCTGCATACATTAACCATGGTTTTACTGTAGATGATGGAGTAGATGATTTTAGATTTATACATTTTAACCTACAAGCCGTTAGAAAAATAATTACTGACGCAGTAAAAAAATAAAATGAATTGGAAAAAAGATAAATTTACAATAATTAAAAATGCTATTAGCAAAGACATGGCAGATTTTTTAAAAAATTATATTCTTTTAAAAAGAAGAGTTGCAAGGACTTTTTTAGATACAAATCATATACCTCCTTTTACTCAAGATTGGGGAAATTGGGATGACCCACAGGTTCCAGGAACCTATGCTTACTACGGCGATGTGGCTATGGAAACAATGTTACAAAAATTAAAACCTAAAATGGAATTAACAACAAATTTAAAATTGTTTGAAAATTATGCTTACACTAGAATATATAAATTTAAAGATGAATTAAGAAGACACAAAGACAGGTTTAGTTGCGAGATATCTACCACCCTTAATTTAGGTGGAGATATAGAGTGGCCTATTTTTATTAATCCTAAACCAGAAGAAGGAACTTACAACAAAACAACAGGGGTTTACACACCTTCTAATTCAAAAGGAATTGAAGTTAATTTAGAACCAGGAGATATGTTAGTTTATAGAGGAGATTTATTAGAGCATTGGCGAGATCCTTTTATGGGTCAATATTGTGCTCAAGTGTTTTTACATTACAATAATAAAGCAACAAAAGGTTCTGAAGAAAATGCTTTAGATGAAAGACCACATCTAGGTTTACCAAACACCTATAGAAGAGCGGAGAAAAAAATTCCACAATGTATGTCAACTTCAAAATAATAACAATCGACAATTTTTATCCTTTTTCTAAGGGTCAACAAAAACGATTAAAGACATCTGTAATTAATCAAATTAAAAGAGCTAATTGGGACAACAATTATCCTTTAAAAAAAAGTAAATTTACTACTAGTCTTTATGATAAACTTGTAGACACAGCTAAAAATAAATTAGGTAATTTTAAATTACAAGATTTAAACAAAAAAATTTGTTGGGCTGTTGCTTCAAATAAAGATTTTACACCTTCAGTTAATTGGCATAGTCATATATATACTTCAAGAATTAACGCTGTATATTATTTACATATACCTGAAAAAATGCAAGGTGGTGAAATACAGTTTAAAAATAGACTAGGTCAAATATTAACTCACAAACCTAAAACTAATCAGTTATTAATTTTTCCTGGTTGGATGTGGCATAACCCTATAAATGTAGAATCTGAAGAACTAAGAATATCTATAAACATGGAAATCGTATGTGATAAGACAATGGAAGAGCTTTTTTAATCTGTTGAAATAACAAATAATCTGTTATATTACCTGATAAACAGGTTTTTATATGCTACAAAAATTAGGATTTTTACCAGGATTCAACAAACAAGTTACGTCTACCGGAGCTGAGTCACAATGGACTGAGGGAACAAACGTACGTTTTAGGTACGGTACACCTGAAAAAATAGGTGGTTGGTCTCAATTAGGTGACAGTAAACTAACAGGTGCAGCTAGAGGTTTGCATCACATGGTTAATAAAGAAGGTATTAAATATTCTTTAATTGGAACTAATAGAATTTTATATGCTTACACAGGGGGCGTGTATTATGATATACACCCATTAACTAATCCATTAGGCACAGCACTTACAAATGCATTCAGCACGAGTAATGGACAACCAGAAGTTACTATTACATTTTCATCTGCACACAATTTTGAAACTGGAGATATTATATTGTTTGGAGACACTACTACGTTTACTGCAATTACAGGTTCTAATTTTGGAGCTGCAGATTTTTGTGATAAAAAATTTATGGTAACAAGTGTACCTTCTGGAACAAGTATTACTATTACAATGCCCAGTAATGAAACAGGAGCAGGAGCAACTACTTCTGGAGGCATAACTTATTTTCAATATTTTCATGTAGGTCCACCTGATCAGGTTGGAGTTTTTGGTTATGGTATTTCTCAATGGGGAGGTACTACTACAAACCCACAAACAACTACATTAAATGGATCATTAGGAGATAATGCTTTTGGAACTGGTGGATCAGGAACTACAATTAATGTAGCAAGCACCACGGGTTTTCCAAGTTCTGGTACAAATATTATACAAGTTGGTACAGAAGAAATATCTTACACAGGAATTACATCTACAAGTTTTACAGGAATTACTAGAGCTGTTAGAGGAACAACTAGAGCTGCGCACAGCACAAGTGCAACAGTTACAAATCACAGTGGTTTTTCTGGATGGGGCCAAGCAGCAACGTCCACGGACAAAGTTGCAGAACCAGGTATGTGGTCACTAGACAACCTAGGTAGCACCGCTATTGCTTTAATATTTAATGGTGAGTGTTTTGAATGGAATTCAGATTTAACTAATGCAGTAACAACAAGAGCAACTATTATATCTGGTGCACCGACTGCATCTAGAGATATGTTAGTATCAACTCCAGACAGACACTTAGTATTTTTTGGAACTGAAACAACGATTGGTGATAAATCTACACAAGATGATATGTTTATAAGATTTTCATCTCAAGAAAATATTAATGACTACACACCTACAGCAGAAAATAGTGCCGGTACACAAAGACTGGCCGCCGGATCACGGATCATGGGTGCTAAACTTGGTAGAAATGCATTGTATGTTTGGAGTGACACAGCTTTATTTACTATGCGTTTTGTAGGAACTCCTTTTACATTTGCATTTGAACAAGTAGGTACTAACTGTGGTTTAATAGGTAAGAATGCAGCAGTAGAAGTTGATGGTGCTGCGTACTGGATGTCTGATAATGGTTTCTTTAGATACACCGGTAAACTAGAATCAATGGACTGTTTAGTTGAAGATTATGTTTATGACAATTTAAATACAACATCTAATCAAATGGTTTATTGTGGTATTAATA
>Ga0209535_1002552_pt1 | contig 11866 bp, 12 predicted proteins | sample LinPmetageLP28_FD_184041 | JGI IMG/M metagenome (GOLD analysis project Ga0209535, IMG submission 184041) | Marine viral communities from the Pacific Ocean - LP-28 (SPAdes) (version 2) | ecosystem: Environmental > Aquatic > Marine > Oceanic | place: Pacific Ocean | collected 2009-08-22
ATATAATTTTCTCTGCAGCTGCCTCTCCAACTTTTGCACGCCATTGTTTTAAAAATGATTTATCTTTTGTTTTATTTAGGACAGTTGTAACAGATGGTAAGCTTTCACCATCAGGTGTAAGGTATAAACGGGATTCACCATCCTGTCTTTTAAGTTCTGCGTAATTATATTTCTTTGTTAATTGCACGTGATATTATACCACAAAATAAAATAATTAGCTACAGTTTTGCATTTTTTCTGCCATTTCAGCAGCTCTATTAGGTGTTTGTTTTGCCCAACGTGAGTCAAGCATCTGGACATGCGCTTCAAAATAATTAGGTGGTGTTTCTTTAAGAGCTTTCCACATATTTTTAAACTTAGATACACCGTTGCCACCAAGTTGAAATATCATTTCAATTATTAAATGCCTTGCATCTTCATGTAACTCTAAACCTTTACACATATCATCTGCCTGATCTATTGCAGATTGTAAATCTTTTTCTAATAGTTCCATTAACATATCCTCTGGATATTCTTTCTCGTCTTCCCAATGATCTTCTACACACAAATGACCTACACCAATTGTACGAAATCCTCTGGTATCTAAGTAAACTTTATTAGAAAACCCTTCGTGTCTTTTTACTGATTCTAAAAGTTTATTACTTGTCATCTAATTTTTTATTTATATTTTTAAGTTCTGTTTCCATTACAGCTATTCGTATTTCAATTTGTGTAAACATCATTAAAGCTTGTTCCATGCGATCCATATCTTTTTCCATGGCATATACTTTTTGATTAGTCATACCCCAGGCTATGCCTAAAGCAACTAATGATCCTATAACTGCGATATAATCTTTTACGTTCACGGTTTTTTTATTCTCTTTACTATTTTCTTAACAGTTTTTGATTGTCTCTTATGCATAGCAGAAGCTCCCTTTAATTCTTTAGATATTTTTTTTAGTTTGTTTTTAATTTGTTTTTTCATGTTCTCCTTAATGTCATTAAGCCACCTTGTGCAGCTGTTTGAGTATTTCCGTATTGTGCGGCCAAAGCCCCATCTGTATCACCTGTGTATAACGCTTGCGCTGCACCTGTATTTAAGGTGTTACTAGAATCAAGTGATGATCCAGCGACTGGCGCCATTGATTGTACTGGTGCTGCTGATACCATTTCTGTTGATTGTTCTTCCATAACCGCAGGTCCTTGGGGCACGGTTGGTTGCACTGGTTGTGCATTACTTTGATCTCCAAACTTAGGCATAACTTCATTAATTTTATTACCAATATTTTCTTTAACACCTTCATAAAAACTTCTTCTTTTAGATGGTCGCATTGATTCTATCTCTAAAGCTTCCAGCTCTTGATCTATTTGTTCTATCTCAGGTTTAAATAAATTAAACATTTTTATTATTGCTGCATTACGTGCACGTTCCGGTAATTTATAATCAATTGCATTTTTAAATACACGCATGTTAAGTGGATTAGTTAATACTTTACCACCAGCTCTTGTTAAAATAGTTCCCATAAGTAAAGGTATAAAACCTGGTAGTCCTCCTAAAAATCCTGTGGCACCTGATGCTGCAGCTGCAGTTCCACCATGTGCTACTGGTTCAATATTACCAAGTGGCATAAAAGATCTAATTGCTCCACGTAAACCAGAGATCTGTGCACGTCTTGCTATGAATGTACTAATGTCTGGTATCCCGTATTTAAATACATCTTCTACCATCGCTACCCATGTTTCAAGATCTGTCACTGTAGGTAATTTAGCTACATTACTTTCAACACCTTCCATTACAGCTCCAGGAATATTTCCTCCTGGTCTTATTGTAGCAAAATTATCTGGATCAAATTTACCAAAGTCTGTAGCTGTTGGTGCTCTACCTCCGCCTGTAGTTGGTGATGCACCCGGTAACATTTCTTTTAATGATTGATATTTGTTACTAGCTGGATTATCTAAACCTAATATAGCTTTAAATTTAGTAAAGTTAATTTGATCTATTCCTTCTTTAGTTCCTTTTTCTACTGAATTTTCAAAAGCATCCTGTAAAAATCTTCTAGTTGTTTGATTAAATACATCCGGTCCTACTATATTTTTAAAAGCTCTAACAGTACTAGGAGTGTTAGCATCAAATGCTGTAGCAAATAAATCGTCTGCTGCTTTAGGTCCTTGTTCCGCTAATCTTAAAGTAAAACCATTTTTTATTACACTACCAAACTTTTTTCCTGCAGCACTATCAAACAAAAGCATACCGTTTGCTGCATAATTATCATAGTCATCAAGTAATCTTCTTGCCTCACTATTTTGCACTGTTCCTAATGATGCTTCTGTTGATTGTTTTAATCTAGTTAAAGAATCCATAACGTCAGGATTGTCTTTGTATCTTTTTGCGTAATATTCAATGTCTTTAAATAATTTTTCTAGTTCAACAATAGAAAATTTACTACGACTTGCTACTGAACCTTGAAGTGTTTCATTAACCCAATTATAAAATTGTTTTTCTGCTTCAGGAAATCTAGTAAGATCATTTAAACCATATTCAGGAGACCTAATATCGTAACCTGAAAGCATTCTACCTTCTGAATCAAACATTTTTTTAGTCTTAGGAACATTATCTAATAATTCTTCCATTGTTGCACGAATAGGTCCGGCATCAATAGTGTAACCTGTTTCTTTTGCATGTCTTCTAAACCTATTTAATTTTCTTTTTAAGTTAGCAAGATAACGTGCTGCTGTTTTATTTCTTGCCATTAATATATTACTAGACATCAACGCATGTGTTGACACTGTAGGTGCATAAGCAGCAAACATATTATGATATAAGTTAACAAGCATTTCACCTTGTTCTTCTAAGTTAATTTTAATACCTCCACCAATGTAAGGAAATCTACCACCTGTTTGAATTGTTGTTCCTAAAATAGGATTACCAGCTGTAGCAATAGAATAAGGAGTTCCTTGTATTGGCATTTCACCTGCACCTCTTTCAATGTTACCCCAATAAAAAGGAAAGAGTCCTCTTCTTAATTCTTCTATGTCATCTAAACCATGCTTACGGCCTATCCCTGTTAAAGTAGGACCGCCTGGTAAAATAGATATACCTCCTAATTCAGAAGGAAATTTTCCCTCTACACCATATCCACCAGTAGGAAACTTATCTACTAATTTTTGTCCTGCTTCTATTTTATCTAATGCTTCTCCTTTTACTCCACTAACATGCTTTCTTGTAAAGTTTCTTAGTCCATTGTATGCAGGTCTAAAACCCATGACAACAGTTCCTAGTAATGCATCAGTAGCTGCAAGATCTGCAGTACGGTAAAGTCTTTGACCAATTCCAGGTCTATTCATTGAATAAGTTTTAGGATCACGTCCTTCTAATTTAGCTTTTGCTTTAGAACCTTCGTTATATAAATCTAATCCTAATTCATATCCAAAATAAGCTGATCCAACTGCAAACGATCCTCCCGCAACACTTGCAAGGAACTTCCAAGCACCTGGTACTGGAGCTTTTGCTCCAATCTTAGCACCTCTTGCAAATATATTAGCAAATTGTCTAGCTCCAGTGTTAGTGGCACCATATAAACTAGCAGCTGTTCCCATAATAGTTTCTGCTGCAATCTCTATCTCTGGAAAAGGATTAGGTCTATCACTATCTAAATAAAAAGGATCAGGGTCAACGTTTGATATATCAATAGTGCCAGGTAAGTTAAACTCTTGTGGGGCGTAACCTGACATCTTTATCATTTTTGTAATAGAATCTTCAGCATATTTAAATACTCCTTGATCACCATTTTTTCTATATTTTTTAACGGCTGCTTGAAACATTTCACCAGCTCTTTCTCTTACAATTTCTTTAGGATTTTGTTTCCTTAAGATCATTTTTTGTTCAAATGATCTATCTTGTTGTGCTTTTTGATCTTGTCTAGCACGGTAAGTGTTCATAAAAGGTGTGCCCGGCACAAACTTATCACCTATCCTTCTTGTTGCTCTTGAAAAAGCATTACCAATAGGTTGAGCCCACGGTTCTACAAACGTTTTTCTATCTTCACGAATTTGTGCTTCCATACCTGTAATGGGTCTGCCTCCTGGATCAATACTTTTGTATTCTTGATCAGGTGCAGGTTTAGGTTTACGGTCTTCAAAATTATTTACCTTAGGAATTAAATCAAATACAGCCATTAGTTATCCAATGCGTTAAAGTAATCGTCAATATACGTATCCATATCTACCTCATCATCTATAATAGTACCATAGTTACTTTCACTTCTACCAACACTACCACTTCTTAATCCTGATGTAAAATATTCTCTAATATCAGCTGTGTTATAAGTACCTCCACCTGGTTTATCAGCACCTGGATAAATAAGACCTGGTAATCTAATCCAAGAATCACCCATTGGTCTAACTACAGTTCCAGGATTTCTTGCTTCTTTAATATCTGCCCACATGTTGTAAGACATAATTGCATTATTCAGTTTAGCTAGTCCCCCACCAGATCCATCTGCTGCTCCAAATCTTACATCAATAAGATCTGCAGTTACTTCTTCATTAGCTGAACCTAATTGTCTATTCCAATCTGTTAAGAAATTTTTAAAATAAGTAAACTGTTTATTAACAAGGTCATTAGGATTTTTCCATTGAGTTAAATCAATATCATTTTTTGAATCTCTAATTGTATCTGCAAGTAAACGACCAGTAGGTTGTTTGTAACGTGCAACGACCATACCAATTTGGTTTTTATACTGTTCCATTAAACCAACGTTAGTGTCATTCCAAGGATTAGATTGTGCACCAATTTTAAGTTTAAGTGATAATGGTGTTTCATATATATCGCCAGCTTCTGTTTGTGCTGTTTGCAAATTACCACCTTGATCACGGTAAGTATAAGTTTGTCCTGCATAAACTCCTTGTTCATCAGTAAATGTACCATCTCTATTTAACGCACTTAAATCTTCCATATCTACAAGACGTCCATTATCAGTGTCCATCTGTTGCATCCAATATTGATCAACCATTTCAAAAGCTTCTTGATAACTTTTTGCCATGTTACCCATAACTTCTGATTCATTAGCGCCCATAAAAGGAGCCATGGTAGCAATTTGTTCCCAAGGTGCTAAGAAATTTCTAGCTTTTTCTGCTAAAATACCTGCTGGTCCTATAGTAGTATCAGAATTAAATGTTTTATTTTCACCATTATAAGTAGTAATGTATTTTAACATATCAGCAATTCTTGGAAGACCACGCTCTAGTACAGTGGCATATTTTTTTGCTTCATCACGGTTACCAGGTGTTTCAGAAGATAATTCGTTTGCACCAAACGCTCCAGCTGCTCCTGTTGTACCAGCATCTAGTAAAGTATACATTGGAGGTAGTCCTTGTGATGTTAAAACTGAATTAGCATTCATCATGCCTTGTGATTGATAATCTTTACTAAAACCAACAGCTGTTCCGACAGGTGTGTAACCTATAGGAATAAAATTATTATTCTCATCTTTTACGTACTCTCCATTTTCTGTTTTATATTGAATTTGATGAGGGTAAACCATTGTACCTTTTCCTGGTCCAAAACCAGTGTCTTTATTATTAGCTTCTTGTACTAATTCAAAAGCAGCTAATGCTAATTCTGAATCACGTGTGTTTTGTCTATCAGATATAGCTAACATTTGAGGTAGTATTTGTAATCCTGCTTGCCCTGCAACATCAAAGAAACCCGCTAGCCCACCTTTTAATGTTTTTCCTGACATTAAAGAGGCTCCTAATTGCATTAGCATATTAATATTATTTGAATCTGTTGGATCTCCTACTAATTCATTAAGTTGTTCTTTAATAGCATTAACTTTAGTCATATCAATTTGATCTATGCTTACTTGTTCTCCATAATTAGTTGGACCATTAGCTAAAGGGGAAATTTTTAAATCCATATTCATTTTATTTTCAGGATTATCTTTTGCTGCTTCTACTTCATCGTTTTTAGTAGCAAAAATATCTTTTGATAAAATATTAGCTCCTTGAAAATTTTCATTTCCTAATGCTTCTTTCTCAGTATTTCCTCCAGTAATAGCAGTCACTGCGTTATCTTTTATTTCTGAAATTTTATTTGTAAGATTATCTGCTTTATCAGCAATTACTTTTTTACTTATAATATTATTATTAGCATCAACCACATTTTCCATTTGAATTGGTGCTTCTATTTGCTCTGGAGCTAAAAGATCATATCCTGATACCCCAATAGTTCCTGCGTAAGTTGCCTTTAAAGATTTTCTGTTAGGTATAATTGCACTCATGGGAAAAGTTCTAGGTTTTTTACCTAAAGAAATAGAGCCATCTGGAAGAGGAGATAATCCTTTGTCATATTGATTTAATTTTTTTAATTGAGTTATTGGTTTTTTACCAATATTAATTAACTTATTAACAAAACCACCTGGATTATAATGTTGTCTTTGTGCTTGTTGAAACATAGGTCTTTGTAATATTTTTCTATTCATGTGACCTTTATGGTTTCTTATTGGCAAATCCTTGATATGCAGCGAGCCCTGTAATTCCGGCCCCTACTGCTTGCGCTAAAGGATTAGTGCCTGGTGCTGTAGACATCGTAATAGATGAAGCACTAGTTGGAGAACCTTGGAATATGTCGGAAACAAATCCTGCTCTTTGGTATGGCTCATAAAGCTGAGACATTTGTTGTTTAAATTTAGCATCCTCTTGCATCTGAGCATTTTGTTGTTGTAATGTTCCAGTTTGTAATAATCCTGTTACATCAGCTGTTTGCTGTTGCTGCTGTTGTTGTCCTAAACCAGCTGCTAGTTGAGCTCCTTGCTGCAATCGTTGTTGTTGATTTTGAAAGTTTTGTTGTGATTGCTGTTGTGCTTGTCCATAACCTTGAGCTAATGATTGACCAACTGCTTGCGCTCCTTGTGCTTGAAGCTCAGCACTTTGAATACCTTGTCTTGATCCACCAAACGATCCTGTTTTAGCAGCTTGCATGTTAGCTTGGTTTTGTGCTTGTGCAATTTGATCTTGAATACCTTGAGTTACATAACTTTGATATGGATTTAAATAATCTTTATAAGAATTAGGATCATAAGCTTGAGTAGATTGACCTGCCATGTTAGCTGCAGAATTTATGTAATTTTGATATGTTCCTAAACCTTTTTGTTGAGCTCCAAAAGCTTGTTGTTGATTAGGAGTAAATCCAGCAACTTGTTGAGTAGGTAATTGTAAAGCTGTTCCAGCTAGTTGACTAGCTGTGTCCATAAGCCCAAGCTTACGAGCTTCTATCTCCGGCGCCTCCCTTACATATTGGGTTTGCGTCGTTGTATCAGGTACACTAGGTCCACCGCCAAAACACATTTAATTATATCTCCAAATTGTTCCCATGTTATTAAACTTTAATTTTTCATATAAAGCCGGTCTATCAAAACCCGTACTAATAGGAAGGAGAACTGTACTTCCTGCACGGTATTGTTTTAACTCCGCTAATAATTTCTTAGCTATTGCATAAGATCTCTCTTCTGGCAATACATAAAACCATGTTTCAGAAATAAACTTTTCAGGAGAAAACCACCACTCTGAAGGAGCAGCACCAATACTTCCAATTAGTTTATTATCTTTATAGACATTATGAATAAATCCTTTTTCATAATGATGTTGCACAGTCGCAGTTACTTTATCTACATCTGGTGTAGGAAAAAGTTCACTGTAATCATCCCGAAACTTAAATAGTAATTTAATTGTTTCCGGTAAATCTTTTTTACTAGGTCTTTTGTATGTAAGAACCATTATTTTTTCCCTTTAGTTTTTCCGCCTTTTTTATAATTTCCTCTAGGACCTAAAATTTTTCTAGTGTTTACATCGAAAATAGAAAATTTTTCTGGATGTCTATCCATAGCTTTTCTTCTAGATTTAGGCGCTTTTTTAATAGCTTTAGCTAATACTTTTCTTTTACTTGCTACGTGAGGTGCAAACTTTCCTAAAGGAACTGAGTCTAAAGATTTTCCAACTTTTTTAGCTGCTACTATTGCTTTACCTATTGCTGCAAATGTTGTCATGCCATACCTTCCATCATTGTATCTTCTTCCATCATCATTCCTTGCGGTCCAATCATTTCAGTCATCGTTGTTTCTTCCATTCCTCCAAGTCCTTGTGACTCTGGGGAAGGTTGTCCACCTTGTTCAAAGTTCTTCATCATGTTCATCATACGTTCTGATCCTGTAGCGCGATCGCCACCACCAGCTCCTTCAACAGCTGCTGCTGTCATAACAAACTCTCCATCACTTAACATGGCTGGTATATCATCAGATGTCCCGGTTCCTGGGCCCACTGGCTCTCCACCTGGTCGCATGTCTAAATCACCACTAGGCATCATGTCACCCATGCCACCCATCAATGCTCCAAGGCCACCTTCTTGATAGTATCTACGAGGTGTACCACCTTGATTCATACCTTGAACTGTTTCTGTTTCTTCCATCATTTCTGAACCCATAGGTTTTGAGTATTGTTGGGTCATACCTTGAAGTTGTCCGCCAAGGCCTGCCATAGGTTGGTATTGAGTTGATTGTTGTTGTTCCATAACTTGTTCTATTATTTCTTGAACATTTTCAGGTGTTGGTTCCACACCATTTCCTTGTAAATACTCTGCTGCATATCGTGCAATAGCATTCATATTCATACCTTGTTCTACTGCTCCACCTTCCGCGTACTCTGGATAGTAATAAGGATTTTCTTTATCTTCATATATCTCTTCTATTTTAGAAGGGTCTGCCCATTCACCAAACATAAATCTTCCTGGATTACGTCCATAAAACATATTTAAAGGAGGACCTTTTTTCTTTTCTTTCTCTGGTGGATTAAATAAAAACTCACCCGTCATTGCTGCTGCAGGTGTTGTGGCATAAGCCATTCTCCCTACTTTTTCTTTTTGAGCTAATGCAAAAGGATCCATTGCTTGTTGAAAATTTGAAGGTATCATAGCTTTTTTTGCAGCCGCTGATGCTTGTCCTTTTGCAAGTTGTGCACTCATTTGTTTAGCTGTTTCTGCACTGCCTGCACCCATACTTTTAATTGCATTATTTCGAATAGTTTCTTCTGCTAGTTTTGCTTTCGTTGCTTCTGCTGCTGCAAGTTGTCCTCCACTTAACATACTTCCTAAACCACTTGTTATTGCACCCGTTGCAGCGCCTGTTAAAATCCCTTTCATAGGATCAGTTCCTCTGGCTGCTGCTGAAAGTCCTCCTGTTCCTCCACCTATTAAAGCGGCTAATATTAATGGATGTAACATTTATAAACTCCCTGCTATACTTTTAATTATTTCGTGAATTGCTACAGATACTTTTACATCACGTCTAATGTGATGTATCTCTGTTTCGGTTGCAGGGTTTTTAACATCATCGTCAGCTTCTTTATCTGACCCGTATTGTTTCCCTGTTTTAGTGTTGGTAATAGTTACTTCGGCTGGCACCACTATTTCAGGTACTTGTTCCCCGTTTACCGTAGTCCATTTTACTACACTATCATCTTTTATAGGCATGTTTACTCCTTATATCAAGTATTATTATTAATTTCAAGCACAGAAAGCACTACATGTAGCCTATCTGCATTACCTGGCGTGACCGTAATTATCTCTCCTTGCTTAGCTATTAAGGGTTCAGTTAGTAATTCTACAGGAACCACGGCTCCTACCACTATATCTTTACCTAAACTAAACACTGCACTTGCTGCATCTGTAATAGTTATAGTAATAGTACTACCAGCACTTGAGTCGTCACTAACTCTTATAGATTTGATTACAGCCTGTACCTTATCTGGCACTGTATACAGTACCACAGGGTTAGTATTTGTAGCTAAATCTACTTTGTAATTTGTATATACGTTACCCATTAAACCACGCAAACGCTTCATCATCATTACGCAACGTTTCCGGTGTGTAAGTACTATTAAGCAATAAAATTAATTGATCTAAGTTAGCAACTAGCTTATCTATTTGTACCTTATCATATTCTGGAGTTCCCTGTGGTGTTCTTGGTAAAATTATTTGTGCCATTATCGCATTCCATCTGGTTGTACATCAGCTCTGTATGTTCCATAACGCCAATTAGAACCTAACTCTGTAGTCTTTATACTAATTTGTGCTTGACGTCCACGTGCGCGTGTGTCTACTTTTTCTGTAGTGGATGTAACTGTATGTGCAATAGTAGTAGCAGTTGATGTAGGATATAATCTAAAAATTAAATCAACACCTACATTTCCTGTGATAACTTTAAAATCAGGTATAAATCTTTTAACTGATAGTAAATTTTCACCTGCCTGTGGAATAACAAAAGCACCAGAATTTAATTCTGATTCTAAAGCTACACCGTTTGCATCTGTTCCAAATTCTTGTGCATACATTAATGCACGTCCGTTAGTGACACCAGATATTTCTGTAGCCGGAGACAATGGGGCAACTGGTGTTGTTGAGCTGTTAGGATCAAAATCTAATGCATAAGGAAAATCATATACACCTTTATCAACCCATGAAGTTCTAGCTAATTCTCCTATGGACCAAGTTTTTTCTTCATAATTATAAGTAACATATCTATCTATTTGAGGTGATCCACTAGAAGGATAGAACCATGTTACTTCATTAAATTCACTGTTAAGACAAGCAAACGTATCTTTTTGTGATGCTTGATCTATATTTGTAAATACATAATCCTCCACGCTGCAAGGTATTTTTTTAACGGCACCATCAAACACGAAAAAAGAATCTTTACCCATCCAAAAAGCGTTCCCGTTCTGTTCTACTGCTGAGTGTAATCCTATAGCACCACATGCAGAGCCTAATTGAGAAAAACCAAATGTAAAAGGTGCACCTACTAATTGCATTTGATACAAAGCTGTATCTGTCCATACAAGTATAGCACCACGTGATCTTTTAGCAGTGATTAATTTACTACCATCTGTTAATCGTTGTGAGCCCGAAGTATTAGTAGATGTAGGTGTCCAATCATTTTCGTCTTCTTGATCAGACCAACGTATAAACATATCGTCTTGTGTAGTTGTACCTATAAGTTGTGTTCCAAAACATATAACATGTCTATCTGTACCAGAAACTAAAACAAATCTATTTTGAGTTGGGGCATTAGAAATAATTGCAGCTGCAACAGGTGTACCTGAACTAGCTGATGTGTCCCAGTAATATAGTGAGCCGTTAAACTGACATGCTAATAAATCTTCACCCCAGGTGTCCAAAGACCATTTACCTGAATCTAATTGTACTGTGTTAGGTGCTGCAATACCAGCTCTAGTCGTGTTCCATGTAGATAATCCCCAAGTACCTGCACCCCAACCATAACCGGCTATAGATATAACAGGGTTAGTATTAATTTCATATGATGCTGTTGCTGTTTCTGCAGAGGCACCTGTACTCGTTGCATCAGCAGTAGCTGTAATTTTATATTGTGATGTAGATACAACTTCTATTATTTCGTATTGTTTATTTTGTAATGTAGCTGCTGGTATACCATTTACTGCACCACTAACACTTGTTATGGTTACAAAGTCTCCTTCTATGGCTCCGTGTGCTGCGTCTGTTACTGTCACTGTAGGAGAATTATTTACAGTTATAAATCCTGTAATGTTACCCGCTGCTGTTGCGCGTGTTGGTGTAATATCATACCAAGCATCATTTTGATAAACGTATAATTTTTTATTAGTTCCTGTTGCTAAGTATTGTTCACCTCTAAGGTCAGACCAATCGACAATACCACGTGCTGCACCTATTAAAGTTTCTGTTGTAACTGTAGTAAAACCTCCTATTTTTTCTGGAAGACCATATCTAAATCTAACATTTTTACCAAAGAACCATTTACCTTCAGCACCATACTCGGTGTCTTGTTGGTCTATTCCTGGT
>Ga0209535_1002553_pt1 | contig 11866 bp, 17 predicted proteins | sample LinPmetageLP28_FD_184041 | JGI IMG/M metagenome (GOLD analysis project Ga0209535, IMG submission 184041) | Marine viral communities from the Pacific Ocean - LP-28 (SPAdes) (version 2) | ecosystem: Environmental > Aquatic > Marine > Oceanic | place: Pacific Ocean | collected 2009-08-22
AAATTATTTCATTTCCTGATCCCTTAGGGTTGAAAACCTTATAATTTTCAATATTCCATGTTTCAACATATTCACCCCTATAATCATAAAATATATCTGGTTGGATAACTGCTAATCCTAATTTTTTGCTAAATTTATAATCCATCTTTGTTTATTTTTGCTGTACCCTTTTTCTGTACTACTTGTGTAGCACATTTATTGGCAAATTTAATTGCTTCTATTATATTATATGTTTCTAAATAATTACCTACTAATCCAGATAAAAATGTATCACCAGCACCACTAGTATCTTTTACATCCACTTTTTTAACTGGGTATGTGTTTCCTTTATATTCTGCTCCATTAGATCCTCTAGTTATTATTAAACTATCTTTATAATTATTATCTATAAATTTCTTAGAATAACGATATTCTACATCATTTATTTTTATAAATGTTATATCTTCAACCCAATTACCTATCTGTTTTTTAGTATCTAAAAATGTTATTGGATGTTGTTTTGATATATATTTAATTGTGTTTTCATCAATAAACCCTTTACAATAATCACTAATAACTACAGCATTATAATCCTCCCAATTAATACTATCTAATGACTTTTGTGCTATAGGAAATACATCATCTTCTCCTTCATCAATTCTAAAAAACATATGATTTGTTTTACTATCAACATATCTTGTTTTTTTTATTTTATTAGCATTTGAAATTAACTCAACTTCAATCCCTAATGCTTCTAAATTATCCACCACATTACCAGCCATTCCTAAAGTACTAACAAAAGACTCTGGTTTTAAAATTGGAACTGGTGCATCAGGACAAAATCTATTAGTTGTACAGTAAATATATTCATCTAAACAACTATCACCTATTACTAATACTTTATTCATGTATTATTTCATTTAATCGTTTACCTACTGCTTGATTAGTTTCATCAGTAAATTCTTCTTTTGTTTTTATATTATCGTTTTTCGTAATATAATCTTTGTATTGATTTAAACTATGTTTATAGTTTTCTGTTATTACTAAATTATTAATTATGTATTGGCTAATGATTTCACCCTTGTTAAATTTATAGTAATCTAACAAATTCATTATAAATGTATCATCAGGTCCATAATGACCCAAACTATAATCAAATTCAATATAATCTTTAAATAAATCAGATGTTAATAAATTGCACCAACCAGATGCAAATTTAAATCTTTGTTCACTTTTAGTAACTGATAATTCTTTTCCATTATTTTTAAATAATTCATAACCATCAAACCCAAAGTAATTATCGTGTGATGCTGGTATATTAATGTAGTCTTCATTAACTAAAACATCCCACGTTGTATCCCATAATCTATGTATTTGAGGTGTTATAATACAGTTTGTATCTCCAAGTGCTTGATGAGCCCCAATTAAAGAAACAATAGTATTATCTGGAAATATCATATCACTATCAAACCATATAAATGCATCTACTTCATCTTTATATTTGTTTAAAAACATAGTTTTATAACTAAATGCACCTAATATTTTATCATCATAATTCACAGTTGAATCTAATTCACATTCATCTTTTACTATATTATTAAGTTCGTTAAATCTATTAACAAAAAAATCTGATTTTAATTTACTATTTCTCCAATCGTAAAAATAAGTAGATAAATTTAAGTAAGGTGAAAATATAATTTCATCATCAATATAATTAAGATTTCTTCTTAATTGATGTATAAATGTTTGATAGTTATCTATCTCATAAGGTGATATATGAATACTTATGTGATATTTCATAGATTATTTATCTTTATTAATTTATCAATCCAATCTTCAATTCGTTTAAAGAAGTTACTATTTTCTAATGCTCTTTCATAATTGTAATCAATAGACTCAGCCATATCATAATAATCTTGAGGTGTTAATTTATTAATTATATTTATTAAATCATTTTCATCTTCAAAAATAATTATGCCATTATCATCATACCAATCATTAATAGCAGGTGCTCCCCAATAAAGAGGAACTGTTTTAGTACAGAAACAATCAATAATTTTATCTGTAAAATAGTTATTATGTTTTGAATTTTCTACTGCTACATGAAACATAGCATTTCTGTTCCATAATTCTTTTTTACCTTCACCTTCAATTGGATTACCATTTGGTAAATCATTACCATCTGGTCTATTATTTTTTTCGTGGTTAAAGTCACTTAAATAGGGATACCATTTATGTGGTATTTTTATTTCTGATTCTTTATCGAATATTTTATGCCTTAAATGGTGACCCTCTATTTTATTTAATGCTCCTCTTAAAAAATTAACTTCAAATACTCTTTTTTTATTTTCAAATTCTTTACAGTATTCTAAATCAATATTTCTCTCACCATGAGGAAATATTTCAGAGTTAGGTAAATTAATATCTGAGTTCCAACTTAATACTGCCGAATATAAGTGGCCCCATTGTTTAGCATAATTATGTAATCCAAAAAATTCATTAGGTTCATTTATTAATAATATATTAATGGGGTTTATTGCTAATTCTTCAGGTGTAGCTGGTCTATCATTAAATATAGATATTGGTTTATCCTTAAACCTTTCAATACTGCCTATTCTTTTTTCGTATCTTTCTTGAGGTATAAAATTACTAAATATTACCATGATATCTCCCAGTCTTTAAAGTCAGCTGCTAAACAGTCTATTTTATAATCTTTTCTACCACCTACTTTTTCTTGTATTTTATTTTTAGCAGTATTTCTTATACCATTCAACCCATGAGTTAATTCTAAATCATTTCCATCTTTAATACCTTTTCTATAATTAGATTCATTATGCCATATATGTAAATTCATTTGTGATAAAACAACAACAGATCTTATTAATTCAGCATCAATACCTTCTAAATTAATATCATGCATTATATCCTTAATCTCTTTAGCATATTCTTCTTTATGTTCAGGAATAAAAACTTCCTTTAATTGTGCTATTGATAATCTATCAACTAATTCACTTAATGTTGGTAAATATTTTCTACTCATATTATATATTTCTAAAGCGTCTTTTATTAGACCATTGTACTTTTTTAGACTTACCTAGTAAACTAAGTTTGCTTATTTTATTATTTAAATCGTTTCGGGTTTCATTTGTGTGAGGGTTACCATTATTTTGTTGATCTTGCATTTTAAAGGGAATTATAATAATTGTTTTGTTTAACTTGTTTTTCTATGTCTTTAGGATGATATAAACAAAATGCTTCTTCTTCAAGAAGATCAGAATATGTATTATAACCTTCTAAAACTTCATGTACTTTATTTATCCATTTAATTTTAGGGTGATTTTTATAAATTCTCCATTGAAAATCAGGCCAATTAACCCAATTTTTATTATTTACTCTCCACCCCCATTGTCTAACATATTCTTCAGTTAAACCATGCACTGTATTAACTCTAGGTACTCTAATTACTTCATTATCAGGATTACTTAAAATTATTTCTGGTAGATATTCAATCAAATCCATGTGGGGCATTTCATCTGCATCTATTTGAAATATCCAATCACCATCACACATTTCAGTTAGTTTATTTTTCCAATCAGCAAAATGCCCATCAAATTCACCGGGCATCCAAGTAATTTCACAATTAACTGATTTTGCTCTTAAAAATTGTTCTATACCTTCATCCCCATTATTAATATCATATAATATAACAATACCATCTTCATGGCGTTTATGTTTTAATAAAAAATTAACTAATCTTTGGATTTCTACAAATTCATCACAAACTGTGATCGCGTAATTTATCTTCATCTTTATCTAATTGGTTGATGTAATATAATAAATTATCTTTGGGTTTCCAACCTAAAATATCAAGAGCATTATCATTTTCACGTAATGTTTTTCTATAATTACCAGGTTGATTAGGAATATATCTACACCCAACCCCAAATTTATCTTTAAACATTTGATATACTTCATTAATTGAATAATTTTGACCTGTGCCTAATTCCCAAGCATCTTTATGTTTAACATCTTTCATACCAATTTTCCACAAACCATCTACTATATCATCTATATAGGTAAAATCCCTACGTTGTTCACCATCACCTACTATTGTAATAGATTCACCATTTCTTACTTGACGTCTCCATTTGCCTATAACAGCAGCCCAATCTCCATCTACTATTTCACCTTGACCGTATACATTATAAAATCTAACTATTTCTATATCCATTCCATAGGTTTTTTTATACATTTTACATACTTCTTCTCCCATATGTTTGGAAGCAGCATAAGGAGATTGGTATGGGTTATGCCACCTAGAAGATGAACCTGAATATATTATTTTAGCTCCTGTTAATCTAGCAAATTCACAAACTTTTTGAGTACCTATAGTATTAACCCTAAATGTTTCTTCTGGGTTGTTAAATGAAGGTTGTATTCTAGAGAGGGCAGCTAAATGAAATATTAAATCAAAATCTTTATCTAACGAATTAATATTTACAATATCATTATTATGATAAAAACACCCAACTTGTTCATTTTCTTTGAGGCCAACTTCATAATTATCTAATGAGTATACATTATGTCCTTCACTTAGTAATTTTTGAATTAAATTAGTTCCAATGAAACCTACACCACCTGTAACTAATATTTTTTTCATATAAACATTATTAATAAAAATGATACTACTATTATAATGTTAACTAATGTATAAATTTTTTCTTCAGTGTATTTCATATTCTTTATTAATTTCCAAATACACCAATATAATCTAACGCTTCTACAAAATCATTATGAGCAAATCTTTTTTCAGTAGTCATATCCATTCTCCATTCATAAAATTCTCCTTTTTTACCAGGTATTGGAAATTTTTCTTTTTCATCTTCTGTTATTTCTACAGCTTTAACTCCAGCCCATTCATAATTATCTTGATTAACTTCTGCACCTTTATCTCCAAATTCTTTAGCTGCTGTAGCAAATACCATCCCATTTTGAGGTAAATTTACTGTTTGAGGCATCCATACTAATCCTTCTTCATCTTCACCTAATAATGCTTTATATAAATCCGGGAGTATATCCATTTGTTCTTCTAAAAATTTTTCACCTCGTTTCATTACAGTAGATGTTTGAAAACCACAACCATAACAAGAATAAAGTGTTATCTTTCCTACTTTTTGAGTATAGCAAGCATTACCTCCACATCTATTACATTTAATTAAGTTATCTTTTTCCATTATTTTACTATTTTAAGTTTTTTATTTTTTTTAGGCATTTTAATTTTATCAATACCTGGAAGTTTTAATTCCATTTTTTTAGGTAATTCAGGAATATTTTTTTCTAATATTTCTTCTATTTTATTTGTCATTTTACTAAAACTATAATTTTTTCTAATATATTTACCTTGATCTTTAGCCTTTGTTAGCCATGTATCATAGTTATTAAAAATATCATTATAAAAATGATTAACATAATTATGATCAACATCAAACCACTGAGAACCTTCAATTAGCATGCCCTTAACTTGTGCTGATTTATCAATATTAATTAATTTTCCCCCACATAATGCTGTATAATCTTTGTGTAAAAAATCTAATTGACCAGACCATCCAGAAGCTATTATAGGTTTATTTATTAAACTAAATTCTAATAAAGGACGACCAAATCCCTCTCCTTTAGTAAAACTAACCATTGATTTTATTTTTGGATGATTATATATTTCATTCATTTCTTTATCAGTAAATTCACCATGTAGCAAATATACTGATGGTATATTTTTTCCTTCTATACTATCTCTTATATCACTAATTTTTCTTTGTATATTTTCCTTATCTCCTACACTGGAATTAACTCTACAACATTTTAAAATAAGAGCTGGTGGGTTTTCTTTATTCTTAAATGTTTCATAAAAGGATTTAATAGTAAGAGCAATATTTTTTCTATCATGCCCAAAATTACCTTGCATCCAATGTCCTACATTTAAATAAGCAAAATCTTCAGGAATTGAATTTAGTTGATTATATAATTCTTTATTTTTAAATTTTTTAATAGTTTTATATACATCTAAATTTCCACCTTCAAATAATACTTCAATGGGTTTTGTTAATTTAATAATATCATCTTTATTACTACTATTCTGATAATGAGAATTTAAAAATGTTGATTTTGAATGTTCAGATGATGTTAAAATTAAATCCATTCTATTACATCCTTTTATCCACTCTATATCACAACCTGTTGTTTCAATACCAGCAGTTAAACCTATATTATATTTACCTACTGGTTGAAATTCATTAGGTACAGTTATCATACACCAATAATCTGGTTTTTCTTGCAACCCAGGTATTACTAATTTTTCTAAAAATCCCCATTCTTCTTTATTATCATTGATAAATCCTTGTGTAGTATTACCCCATCTTTGTGATAATATTTTTATATCATATTTATCTAATTCAACTAAAGATTTAACAAAATCCCTAGCTCTTGCTCCATAACCACTATAAGTATCAATTGGACAACTTACTACAAATGTATTTTTCATATTAATATATTAATTTATGATTTAAAACTTTTCTTTCTATATCTGTGTCTTTAGTAAATGAAAATTTTGGTTTTGGTTTAAACACTTTAAATAATTCGTCCATACCATCAATTACTTTATTAGCCATTTTTTGGGCAGTAAACCCAGCTTCATCACCTAAAACCCAATTTCTACCTATCTTACCTATTCTTTTTCTTTCTTTATCATCCATATCATATAAAGCTTTTATTTGTTTAGCAGCATCTTCAGCATTACACCTATCATCCCAAATATAAGGAGTTCTAGGAGAACCTACTAATGATTTATTTGAAGGGTATACAGGTAAAGCCCATTCACCATGTTTTTTATAAGTACCATTGTGGTTAGATGGGAAATTTTCATCAAATTCTATCCAATCTCCATTTTCATCTTCAAATCTCATTTGATCTTGCATTCCACCTGTTGTATTTGCAATAATAGGAGTACCTGTTAGTAACGATTCAGTTAAAGCTAAACCCCAACCCTCAGCAGAAGATAATAAAATAGTTCCATCAGCATAATTATATAAATAACTCATTTGTTCTGTTGAAAATTTACCAGGAGATATTACTATATTATGATCATCTCCAGGGAATAAAAACCTTATTACTTCTGGGAGATCTGTTCCATGTTCATCTACAGGTGTAGTATGAAGTACTAATTGACATTTACTTCTTTTTTCTTCACTTAAACCATCTAAAAAGTATTTCCAAGCTAATATTGTATCAGGAATACACTTACGTCTAATATTTCTAGAATTAAATAATAATTTAAAATCCATCTTACCATCTTTTTCTAAACTATTTTGTAATTTTTTATATTCATTATCAAATTTATTGACTGGTTTAAATATATTATGGTCTAAACCGTGAGGAATATATTTAATTACTTTATCTTTGCATCTTTCTTTTCCTAAAACTATTTTATTAATGTTTTCTGTTTGTTTTGAAATACCAAATAACGCATCACATGAATCATAAAATTCTTTATTATACATTGGGGCTGGTAAATCATCCCAAATATTTAAATAAGCTATTGGAATTGAGGATCTTATTTCATTTTCCATAGCAAATAACCACTCAAAATAACGAGGATCTGTAATTAAAAATAATGCATCAATATTTTCTCGTTTAATTACATCTCTTAACACTTCAGGATTACCATAACCATCACAAGGGTATAACACAACACTAGCATCATTTATACCTACTTTTTCATTGGTTGCTTGAGATAAATCAATCAGTTTTTCTTTTTCTGGGTGTTTAATAGCCCCTGCCAATTGAACCCAATTATATTTATGAGCTGTATTCATTACTATTTCTCTACCCACAGTAGCTACACCTGAATGTACTCTAATATCATCTGTAAGTAATAGTATTTTTTTACGATTTTCTTTCTTAATATAACCTTCTTTCATTTTCAATAACTATTTTTATTTAATTAATCTTCTAGATCTAATTTTACTTGGGAGTTAATTTGTTTTCTAAAATCTTCATTTGTTAGATATAAGTATAATGAACGATCTGCTAGTTTTTGAAAACTAAATTTACGTTTTACACACTCAATTTTAAAATTTTCAAATAAATCACTTTTTACTTTTACACTTGTTAGTGTCATTTCTTTTGAACTTGCCATAATTTTTATTTTTATTTATATTTGTCTATACATATATGCAGATTATAAATTCTTACCAATAGCATTGCATAGTTCTGTATTTTCTTTGTAAGGACAAAACGTACAATTCCACTTACTTGGGTTTGCCCCAAATATAGTATCCTTATATGACCCATCCAAGTTAAAAGCTTTACTTATAAATTCATTTAAATTTGTAGTTGCTTTATTTAATTTTACTTTACCAGATGCCGGTATAAATTGTTGTACCCGTTTCTGTGGGTAATCACCATCTACATATACTTTTCTTCTAACTATAAAAAATTCAATATCAATATTTTCAATTGGAATATTATATTGTTTACTAAAGAAATATTTATATAATATTAATTGAAATTGTTTACTTTCATCTTTTTTATTCCATTTATTCCAACCCTTAGTACTAGTTTTTATATCGATAATTTTAAATGTATTTGTTGGTTCATGGTACATTACGACATCTAAATAACCCATGTATTTTACGCGGTTAAGACGCAAATTAGGCGCCATAACAATCGGTAATTCGCAACCAACTAAATGCCATCCTTTTTTACTAAAATAAGCACTTCGTTTTTTTCTAATAAAATTTAAAATTTCTTTCCCATCTTCAAAAAATTCTCTTAATTCAGTCGGAGAACTAAAATGTTGGTCTTTATTCTTTTTATAATCGTTAGCATAACATTTCCTTAAAGTATCCTCAAATAATTCTTCAATATCAATTCTATCAGCTGCTGCCCCACTTGTTTCATACATTACATCTAAATAATGTTGTAATACTTCATGTAGAGCTGTTCCAAAAGTCATATGAATGCTTTGTTCACTAATTTTATGGCCATCTCTATATTGTAGAGCCCATTTCTTAGGACATTGAGTAAACATTGATAGTTGGGAATAAGATATATTTTTCTCAATAGCAAAGTTAACTGGTAAAGGGGGATTATTTCTAATCTCCCTTACTATTATAGGAATTTTTTTCATTTAAACCTCTATGTGTATTAATACTTCATTATAGTACTCTATAAAATGATCATTATATAAATCCCACTTAATATTAGTTCCATCTACAGAACGCACCTCATAATTTTTAAATTGAGGTAAGTATTTATCTCTAAAATATCTAAATTCAATTTTCTTATCAGGAGGACTTAAATGCCACTCACCTACAATATTTCTAACATTTTCTTTAATCCACGGTAAATTTACATCATTAATTAAAGCATATTCACCACCTTCACAGTCAGTTTTAATAAAATCAATTTTTTTGATATTATTTTCTTCTAATAATGTTTTAAAATCAACTGTTCTTACTATTTTAGGCTTAAATGTATTAACACAATTATCATTAAATTCAATTTCACCATTATTATGACTTAAAGCTGCATTTATAATAGTAACAGGAAAACCTTCTGTGTTTTTTTCAATAGTAGGTATTAAATCAATCATAGGTTCAACTGTATAAACTTTTGATGCTTTATCCATAATTTTCCATGTAAATGGGCCTATACTTGCACCTAAATCTAATACAACATCACCTTTTTGTACAGGGAATAATTTTTCATAACAATTTGATTCAAATATTTCATAATTTATAAATTCAGCTCTTGAGTATGTTTTACCTTTCCAATAAAAATTTGTATTATCTATAACATCTTCAAAACTAAATTCAGGTTTTAGTTTTTTCATAAAATTATTTTTTCCATTTATCCCGACCTACTAAAAGACCGATTACACCATAATTGGCAACGTCAATAAAAGTATCTTCCATACCTTCACCTTTGACATAATTTTTACCATTAACAAGTAAATTTCTCAACCTACTTATTTTATCTGTAAGTCTAATTGCTAAACCTGTAAGTGAAAATTTTTTGTCATCATCACTATTTAATAAATCACCACCTAAAGCAATATTATTTAAACCATAATCCATATGTTTACGAGCAAACATTTCATACATTTCTTCTTGTATATTTTGAAATTCTTCTGCTAATTCAGGATATTCTTCTTCAAAGATAGTTATAGTTTGATTAATTTCATCATTATTAAATTCTTCTAACTTATCTTGAGCTTTTATTTGATCAGATCTTTCTAAATATTTTTTTACACTATCCATTAATTTGTCCTTTATCATTAAAATATTTACTTAATGCTTCTAATCTATCATCAGCATCTACTAACATTACAAGTGCTTCTTCAGCATTCTTATAAAAGTCTTCTGTTGAATGATCCCCGATACCAACTGCTTTGCTACCTAATAATTCAAGTGATAATAATGCTTTTGCTTTATCTGCTTCTGCAGATGTTCTTAACATATCTACTAATTTGGCCATTTTATATTGTTTTTATTAATTGTTTTAATTCTTTTTTATCATAACCTAAATCACTTAACATTTTAGTGATATTATCTTTTCCTAATATGGGAATATACGAACTAGCTTCATCACTTCCAATTGATAATTTATTAGCTATAACTTTCGCTAGTTCTTTTGAATCCTTTTTATTTTGATTCTTAATATATTTATTCCATATTTTTCTTTTAGGGATCATTTCTCTATAAATGGTATAAATCTCCTTTTTATTTTGGGGATTTATATTTTGTACAAAATTAACTATATCAATATAACTTATATTCATAGATAAAAATCTATGTACCATGTAAGAATTCCAATCATCCCAATCACTTTGTGAAAAATCATTGGGAGATGTTTTTTTTACAGTTATTTCTTCTAGCCAATTAAATACTGTCATTTATATTAAATCATCTTTATACTCTTCTCTAATTTCAGGTGGTAACGTTAATCCAACTAATTTCTTAGTATCAGGGCAATAAAATACTGGGATTGGCATCACTGCATCTTCATCAGTACCTGCTACAAATTTTGATACACTACGTAATAACACCCCTTGTTGAAATATTTTATTTCCATCTGGTGTTTCAAATGAAGTCGTATCTTCTAACTTCACGTTTGGTTGTCCTACTGGGTTTTCACTCATTTTTTTAAATTTAAATATTAATTAATTGTTTTATTAAGGCCATACAGTTTATTTCTTTATCAATTCTAAAATTAGATTGGAAACTATATTCATTTATGTGTATTGCTACTGTGCCTTCTTTTCCAGGAGCAAAATCTGAAGCATTATCAAATAAAAATCGATAAAATACTTCAAAGTCTTTAACATTAGCATTAGCTATTATCTGTCTTATTGTATTAAATTTAGGTGATGAAGTTGATAATTCTTTTACAACTTCAACCATATAGTTAGATGATACTAATGCATCCTTATCTAATTTTAATACGTTATCTTGTGTTGATACTTGTATAGTATTAAGCATCTTACGAACATCAGGATAGTTATTGTTAACTACAATTGCTAAATCATCTACGTGTACTTTAATATTTTCTTTATCAGTAACTTTCTTTAAATGTTTAACAACATCCAATTTACTAGGTGGAACAATTTTTAACGTTTGACATCTTGACTGTAAAGGATCTATAATACGTTCAACAAAATTACAAGTTAAGATAAAACGAGTAGTTCTTGAAAAGGTTTCGATTACATTCCTTAAAGATGCCTGTGCTTGTATAGTTAAAAAATCTGCTTCATCTAATATAACAACCTTGAGAGGTTTAAATGACATCACACTTGCAAATCCTGATACTTTATCTCTAATTGTCTCAATAC
>Ga0209535_1002555_pt1 | contig 11862 bp, 7 predicted proteins | sample LinPmetageLP28_FD_184041 | JGI IMG/M metagenome (GOLD analysis project Ga0209535, IMG submission 184041) | Marine viral communities from the Pacific Ocean - LP-28 (SPAdes) (version 2) | ecosystem: Environmental > Aquatic > Marine > Oceanic | place: Pacific Ocean | collected 2009-08-22
AAGACTCGTGAAGAGATTGCAAAAGAGTATGTTACCAAATCAGAACTTAAAGATGACATGGGAATCCTCATGGATAGAATAGATAAAATTGGAGAAAAGCTTGACAAACTCTTTGAAGTTAAGTAAACTAAGTATATACATATGAAAAATAAACAAAAGAAAAAAAGAAATAAAAAATACAACAGTAAAAAACTTTCTGAAAGACTTCAATACCGTGAAGGTAAAAGAGTTGCTTACGCAAAGGGTGGAGTAAGTAATATGGTTTCTCCTATAATAGGTCGCCCTATATATAAAATAGACCCACCTAAAAAAGACCCACCTGAAAAAGACCCCGATGAAGGTGATGATGAAAATAAAATTCCAGAACTTTCGTTTGATGAACAACGAGATATTAGAGTAACTGAAACAGGACAAGCAGCTCAAGAAATAGCTTCAGGAATTATGCCTGAAAATATACCTACTGCACCTTTACCTAAAACAATACCTAGGTCTGGTACTGAAATAGGAAGACGACAAATTGATGAAACATTACAAATGGAAGATACTCAGGAAGCTAAAGCACCTGAAGTTGATGTTAAAAGTATTGATGAAGAAAAAGTAACAGTTGCTCCTACAGATACTGCAGCAGGCGTAAATAATTTAACTGCAAATACTTTTGATGCTATTATAAAAAACCAACCTGCAAATGTTCAAACAGCTATACGTGATTTAACTCCTGAACTTCGAGAAAGAATAACTGCAGAGGTTCAAGAAATTGCTAAACGTAATCCAACTGAAGCAGCTAAAATAGCTCAACAAAGAATAACAGAATCTTTAACTCCAGAAATAGTTGGAGAGCTTAGACCTATTTCATCTGTACCTTATTTAGAACCTAAAACAGCTGTTGAAGTAGAAGATGTTCAAAAAGCAGAAGCAGATACTAGAGTAGCTCAACAAATAGAAGAAGACGAAAAAACAAATATACTTGCAAAAGTTACAGGCGAGGGAGTTAATTTAGATAATCTTCCTAACTATGAATTAGCTAAAACAAGAACTGCACAAGTTGCAGAAGCTAATACAAAAATAGCACAAGAACTTGGGACAGCTCCTAGTAAAGATGCAGCAATGAGAGTTGGTATTACTTCTGATGGAGTTGCTAAAGGTGATGCTGCTCAAATAGGTGGTATACCTACATTTGAAGCTGCTTCAAGACAAGCAGTAACTAAAGAAGCCCGTAAAGAAGCCGCAGCAGATATGTTACTTGTTGTTGGTGATATGCCTAAAGAAGTAACTGCAGCAATTATAGAAGACCCTGCAGAAGTAGAAGCTAAAATGGATACACAACCTGTTGAAGTTCAAGCAGCAGTAGCAGCACTTCCACAAGAAGCTTTAGTATCTTCACAAATGGAAAACCTTCTTGCTGGTATAGAAGAAAATAAAACACCAGTATGGGCTAGACCAGCTGTAGCAGCTGTTAATCAAATGATGGCTCAACGAGGACTATCTGCATCAACTGTGGGAAGAGATGCATTATTTAATGCTATTATTCAAAGTGCTTTACCTATTGCACAAAGCAATGCACAAGCTTTACAAGCTAGAGCACAACAAAATTTAAGTAACGAACAACAAGCTAACTTACAAGAAGCTGGTCAAGTCATGCAACAAAGAATGGCTAATCTTGCTAACGAACAAACAGCAGCTTCACAGACTGCACAAATGGCACAACAAGTTGTGTTAAAACAAGGTGAGTTTGACCAACAAGCAGTAATGACTACAGCTCAACAAGAGCAACAAGTTAGAATGACTAACATTCAAAACGAACAACAAAAAGCTTCTCAAGAATCTTCACAAAGACAACAAATGGCTTTATCTAATTTAGATGTTGGTTCTAAGATGGACCTTGCAAATCTTGAACAGATTAATGCAGCAAATAGAGAAAGCATGTCTGCAGACCAACAAGGAAGATTAACAGAGTATCAAGCTAAAATTAATAGAAGTGTTAGACAAGCAGAGCTTGAGCAAGATATGGAAAAAGCTAATCTTGATACTAGGTTAAAAGTAGAACTTACTAATTTATCAGAGCTTAATACTACTGATAGAGCTAGTATGTCTAATGACCAACAAATGAGATTAGCAAATCTTAATGTTCTTGTAGACTTTAAAAAGACTAACGCTAGCATGGCACAGCAAATGGACTTAGCTAATATGTCTGCTGAGAATCAAATGGAACTTGCAAATTTGCAAGAAAGAGCTGCTGCAGATAGTGCAAATTTTTCAGAAGCCAATAGATTTAGATTACAAGAACTTACAACTACTGCAAGTGTATTATCACAAAATGCAGAACTAAGACAAAGAGCAGAACTTGCACAATTAGGTGCTGAAGAAAAAATATCATTAGCAAACTTAACATCAAGAAATCAAGCAGATAGTGAACAGTTTACTGCTGAGAATCAAATGGAGTTAGCTAATCTTAACAAACGTATGGCTGCTGCACAAAAAAATGCAGAGCTTGCACAACAATTAGGACTAACTGAATTAGGATTTGAACAAAACAGAGCAATGACTAATGCACAAGTAAATGCTAATTTAGATATGGCTCAGTTTAGTTTTGACCAACAAAGAGTTTTGTCTGATAGTAAGTTTATGCAAACAGCAACATTAACACAATTTAATGCTGAACAACAAACTGTTATGCAAGACGCAACAACATTAGCTTCAATGGACTTAGCAAACTTAGATACAAGAACTAAATTAGCTGCACAAAATGCACAGGCTTTTCTTCAATTAGATATGACTAATTTAGGAAACGAGCAACAATCATATATGTTAAGAGCTCAACAAGACCAACAAAGATTATTAAGTAATCAATCTTTTGAAAATGCTGCTGCACAGTTTGGTGCTACAAGTCAGAATCAAACAGAGCAGTTTATGAATAGTTTAAATGCACAAATGCAACAATACAACTCTTCACAGATAAATAACATGGAACAATTTAATGCTCAAAATTTAAATGCTGCAGAAGCTAGAAGAGTTGGTAATGAAGTACAAGCTGAATTACTTGAGTCTCAATTAGCTACTGATGTTGAAAAGTTTAATAGTCAACAAGATTTTGCAAGAGAACAATTTAATACTCAGAATGAAGTAGCTATAGCACAATCTAATGTACAATGGAGAAGACAGTCTAATACAGCAGATACAGCTGCTATAAATGTTGTTAATCAAAAAAATGCACAAAACGCATTTGGTCTTTCTGCTGCTGCTAATAATTTTTTATGGCAAGAGTTAAGAGATGAAGCAGATTTTGATTTTAAAAGATGGGACAATGACCAACAACGTAAAGCTTCTTTGCTTATAGCTGCTTTAGGAAATGAAGCTGGTGTAAATAAAAAAGATGATTGGGACACTAATTTAAATTCTATTGCGGGTTTATTAGATAATTGGTTAGAAGATTAAAGGAAATTTATTATGGGAAAATTAAGAAAAATAGGTAGAAAAATTGGAAAGGGTTTTAAGTCAGTAGGGCGTAGACTTAAAAAAGGATTTGGTAAAATTGCTAAAGCTTTTGGTAAGTTAGGTCCGCTAGGAACTATTGCATTATCTTTGATAGTTCCGGGAATTGGTAATTTTTTAACTGGGATGGCTGGCTCAGGAGGGGTAACTGGTTTTATAGGTGACATGGCTGTAAAAATAGGAAATGCAGCAGGTACAATGAAGAATGGAGTAGCTAAAGTATTTAACAGAGTTACAGATGCTGTTGAACATGGGATGAATGTTGTTAGTAAACCATTTATGAAAGAAGGAGCTAGGGGTGCTGGTAGTGCTTTTAGAGATTTTGTAAGTGATGCTACTGGTGGATTTGTTGAACCGTCTACAACAGGTATAGAAGACATTACAATTCCGGGACAAACAAAAGTATTACAAGGTCCTCAAGGTCCTATAAAAGTTGATGTTCCTGAATCTACTATAAGTGCAGATGCTCAAATAGGTATCGGTGGACCTAAAGTTCCAAAGACTCCTAAAGGTATGACAGACCCAGTATATATTGATGGTATAGATACAAATTTAAAGAAAGGTTTTTATGAACAAGCTGAAATAGATGTTTATAATAAAGGCATAGATACTCCTATAGGAGATTTAAATTTACCTGCAGGTCAAGGAAATGTAGATGAATATTTAAAGATAGGACCTAGAGGAGCAGATACAAGTGGTGCAACAATTAAAACTTCTCCTAGTATAACACCATCACAAAGTGGAGGATATTTTAATCGTAGTAAAAATACATATAAATCTATTGCTCCTATACAAACAGTTGGAAGTAATATTATAGCTACAGAAGATGCAGAAAAATTTGCAACTCAACAATTAAAAAGACAACAAGCTGCTTACTATGCTGCTGCTGGTTCTGCTGCTTTAGTAAGACCAGTAGACCCTAATGTAAATTTTATAGATTTTAATAAGGGAAATCCTACTGATGAAGATTTAATGATTTTACAAAATTCTTATAGTGGAATTTTAGCAGGGTAAGGAGTAACATATGACAAAAGAAATACCACAAAATTTACAGGAAGTTTTATTTGAAAAACCAATAGCAGGTCAATCCTTAACTAATTCACCAGAAAATAAATATGCATGGGAACAACCTTCTAAATATACTTCTGTAAAAGATGCAAGGGAAGCTATTTTTTTAAATTTATTAGAGCCTACAACTTTAAAAAGTGTTCAAGAATTAATGATAACAGATGTTTCTGTAAACGCTATAGCAGAAGTAGTGTTAACTGACGGATTTAGAAAAGGTAAGTTTAATCCTGATATGATGTTAAATTTATTAGAGCCTACTATGTATATGTTAATGGCTATTGCTGAAAAATCAGGAATAGAACCTGTGGTTGATGGAGAAGGTCCTGAAGAAGATGATGAAGATACAGTACAAGAAGTTATAAAAGAAAGAAATAATTCTATAAAAGAAGGTGGTGGTTTTCGTGATGCTAAAATTAAAACTATACAACCAACTTCAGTTGGAAATGATATTAAAAATAAATTAGAAAAATTAAATATAGATAAAGTTAAACAAAGTATTTTGCAAAAACCTGAGCAAAGTGAAAGTTTGCTTGGTAAAGTAGGAGTTTAAAATGGCAGATAGTTTTAGTGATATAATGGGTGACTATGAAAATAAAAGTTTAGAAGAGCTTGGGTCTTCTTTATTATCTAGACAACAACAAATTAATCAAGACAATGCTAAAGAAGCTAAAAAATCTCAAAGAGTAGCACAAGCTTTAGCTTTAATTGGTGTTGGTCAAAAAGTTTTTAAGAATGCTTATAACAAAAGAGCAGACGAATTAGATAAACAAGAATTATTTTTGTTATCTAATAACGATTCAGAAGCTAAAGAAATTGCACAGCTGGGTAGAATTATGCAATATATGCCAGAAAAAGAATGGGCAGATAAAAATAAAAATTTAGATATAAATTCTAAAGTTAAATTATATTTAGAAGAATATGATGGAGATGGACTTTCTGTAAAATTTAAACCTGTAATTGACGGATTAATAAAACAAGAAATAGGCGAAGAAAATTTTAATGCTTTTAAAGGAAACACAGATACTTATGATACTGCTTATGATACTGCTTTAAATAATGTATTAAAAGAATATTTAAAAAATGATGTAGATGGAAATGCTAATTATTTAAGTTTTGAAGATGAGTTAAGAAAAACATTACAGCTTGATAAAAACATGGATAGATTAGATGTATTTAAAAGAGCTAGAGGATTAAAAGCTTATGATTTAACTCAGGCTGAAAAAAGACTAGTTGCTGAAAGAAAATCACTTTATCGTAATAGGGGAGCAATGAATATTATTAAAGATGGATTTTCTCAAATAGGTTTAAGGAATGAAAGAAATGGTGGTATAAATGTTTTTAAAAATATTGAATCAACTAATTTAGCAGGTGGTAATCTTAGCGATATTTTAAATAATTTAGATTTGGGAGGAATTGTAATAGGTTCTGTTGATGAATCTATGACTGAGTATAGAAATACTTTTGAATCTATAACTGATTTAGCAAGAAGTGATGCAGATTTAATTGCAAGAACTAAACAAAATTTAACTACTTTTGATAAAAATATTAGAAAAGAAAAAATTTATGATTCAGATAATAAATATAAAATGACAATTACTAGAAAAAAATGGAATAATTTTGCTGATGATATTATAGAAGACGAACTTCAATTAGAAGAATGGGCTACTGATATAGCTTCTTTATCTTTAGCATTTAAAAACGATATAGATTTTGCTGAAAGAGTTTATATTGGCGGACTAGAAAAAAAGAACATACAAGTTAATCAAACAGAATTAGATAATTTTAAAAATAAAATTAAAAAAAGTGAAAAATATAGATTAGATATTGCTACAGCTATAACAGCACAACAAGGATTTAAAAAAGGTGGTGGTATATTTTCTAAAAATCCTGAATATTATGCTGAAGATACTGATGAAAAAATTATGGAAACTTATCAATATAATAGAAACTCAGGATTTACCCCAGCACTATTAGGAGAAGGAATTATATTTAAAAATAATAAATATAATACAGATTCTAGTTGGGATAATATGGATAAAAAAAATAAACAAAGAGCTTTTGATTTTAAAGTAAAAGAAATATTTGCTGCTACTAGTGTTAATAATAACGATAAAATACAAATGTTTGAAAGATTATTTGAAGATATAGAAAATCCTTATGAATTAAATTATGAAGAATATATGCAAACTTTAGGACCTAAAATAATATCAACCATTAACAATCAAAAAGGAATAGGTAGGGGTTTATATAATGATGATGGAAATAAAAAATCTTTAAGAGAAATCTTTTTTTAAAAATTAAATATGGCTATAGACTACAATAGTATTTATAATCAAATACAAAATTCTCAACAAATAGAAGAATTAAAAGAACAAGAAAAGTTATTAAAAAATCAAGAACTTTCTTCTATTTATAATCGTATTCATGGAGGTTCTACTCCAGAAGAAAAAACACTTGTTGGTTATGATGAAAATATAGGAAGTGTATATAAACAAATAAGTAAATCTTTTGATTCTCCTACAAAATCTACTGGTAAAAAAAGCCTTACTGAACTAGCAGCTGATGAAGAATTTTCTATGAGGTCTGAAAGATTTTTAGAAGGCGTAGCAAAGAATGAAAATATTTTTGAATACTTAAGAGACTCTGAATATAGTTTAAGTTCTTCTCTTGTTCGTTCTTTTCAAGCAGGAAAGTGGACAGAAGAACAAAAACAAGATTACAATTATCTTTCAAATCAATTTCAAAATGCTGAACTAAAAGGCATAAAAGAACATGCAGGATTAATAAAAGATTTAGGTTTTGATTTAGTTGCTGACCCCTTAAATATTTTAGGTTTATTATTTGCTATTCCTAGTGGCGGTACAACATTAGCTGGAAGAGCTGCATTAGGTGAGGCTGCAAGACAAGGAACAAAACAATTAATTAAACAATCTGTTAAAAGTTCTAAACCTTTAGCTAAAGTTAGTGCCTTTGAAGGTGTTACTTGGAATGGGTTGCATGATTATTTTTTACAAGACATTAGCGTGGATACCGGATTAATGACTGAAGTAGATTTAAGTCAATCTGTTTTTTCAGGACTTGTTGGAGGATTAGCAGGTGGAGCTATTGGTGGTGTTATAGGTACAGGACTAGCTGCTCGTGAAGGAAAAAAATATTTAAGATTTGCTGAAAAAGAATTTAACTTTGCACAAAATTCTAATGTAGAATTTGAAGGTCCTAAACTTAGGAAAAAAGTAGAAGACGAATATAATATTGACCAAGAATTAGATGTAGAAACAAGCCAAGGAAAACTTGAAAAAATTACAGAAAAAACTATTGAAAAATTTGATAAATCTCAAGATGCATTTGAGGGTGTTGCTCTTAAATTATTTGGTAAATCAACATCAGAGTTTAAAAAATATGTAGAAGATAATCCTGAAATTGCTGACATACTTAGAAAGCTTAGATATGATTGGGATGTTGGTCTTTTAAAAGAAGGAGACCAAGGGGCTACTAAAGTAAAACTTTTAGATGGTACAGAATCAGAGTTTACTTATGGTGAATTTTATGGTAGACTAACTGGTAAATATTTACATAGTCTTCAAAAGATTTTTAATCCTTTAGGATATACAGGTTTTTGGGGAAAATTAACTACTAAAAACAACGATGCTCTTGCAGTTTTATTAAGAGATAAAACATTAAATTCTAAAAATGCTAATATAAGATTAGGCGATAATGAATATATATATATGGATATTGATAGAGTAAATAATAAAAATGTTTATTCAGAAAAAACCATAAAATTAACACCTTCTATTAAAAAAGCTTATAAAGAATTAAGAAATATATTAGATGAAGGTTATACAGATGCAGATAACGTAGGATTATTTAGAGAAGGAACAATAAATAAAAAAGGATTTTTACCCAGACTTTATAAGTTTGATGTCCTTGATAAAAACAAAGATGAGTTTGCAGATATACTTATTGCTAAAGGACATGCAGACCCTGTTAATGAAAAAGACTTAATACCTTTTGATGTAACAAATCCAGATGGAAGTGTAGATACAATTTTAGGTAGTCAAAAAGGACAACTTGGTAAAGATGAAGAAGTCTTTGGAAGAAACTTTTTAAACGATGCAAACGGGGATATGGAAGTAGCTAAAAGAAAAAAGGCTCAACAAATTGTAGATGACATGTTAAAAGAAAGATTTACTCCTTATGAAGTTAGAGTTTCTGGAAAAAGTAATGCTAATGGATTTTTACAACCAAGAAGATTTGACAATATACAAGACAATGAGATATCTAAATTTTTAGAAGATGATGTAGAAGTTATTTTAACAAATTACTTTTCAAACTTATCACAATCTGTTGCACGTAAAAAATATTTTGGAGCTACCGAGTTTGAATTTCAAAAAAAACAATTAGCTCCTATAGCAGATAAAATGTATAAAGCAAAAAATCCAGATGGTTCTAGAAAGTATACTTCAGACGAATTAAAAAATTTACAAAAAGGTTTAAATAGATTATATGCTAGAGCTACAGGAATAGATACATTTAGTGATTACGGATTAAAGAAAAACAAATATGCTAGAAATACTAAAGACTGGATTATATTATCACAACAAGCTTCTTTATTACCTTTTGCTACTTTGTCTAGTGTTACTGAACCTCTAATATTATTATCGAGAGCTTCTGCTACTGATGCACCTGCAGTATTGGGAAATATAGCAGTAGCTATGGGTAAACAAACAAAACAATCTTTTGAAAGATTATTTAAAGCTGTATATAGAGGAACTACTGGAAAAGAAACTAAAGGTTTTAGTGATTTAGCAGACGAACAATGGGATGAACTTTATCAAACTGGATTAGCTTTAGAGCAATCTGTTATGGAAAGAATAGAGGGATTAGCTGGTGAAGCATTAGAAAATCCTAAATTAAAAAAAGCTCAACAAGCATTTTTTCATAGTAATTTATTAACACCTTGGACAAAAGCTGTTCAGTTAGCTTCGTTTACTACAGGTAAAAGAATTATTAAACAACATTCAGAAAAATTAGCTACTGGTAAAACTGCATATGGTAAACTTACAAAAGGTAAAAAAAATCAAATTATTAAGGAGTTAAATCAATTAGGTATAAATGAAAATGATGCTGTTAGTTGGTATAATAAATCATTAGACAGTAATGGTTTATATGATGAGTCTTTAGCTAAAGGTTTAAATGGTAGGGGTAATTTAATTCAAGGTGGTAATGGAGATTTTTATAAAAATAATGTTTTAGGAGGTGCTAATAGATTTGTAAAAGAAATTATTTTAGCTCCAAGAGCTGCAGAAGCTAATAGACCTGATTGGTTTGGAAGACCTGATGCTCAATTTTTAATTCAGTTTGCAGGATATCCTACAGTTTTTAACAATACTATATTAAAAAGATTTATAAATGAACTATCTCCAGTAAGTAGAGATAAAAATTCTAAGTTAGGAATAAAACCAAACGCAACTGCTTTTCATAATGCTCCTAAAACTGCAATAACTGCTTTACTAATGACTGCAGTTGCTCACGCAGGTAATGAAATTAGAAGTAATGGTAAAGCTAGTATAGATTATAAAACAGGTAAAAGAAAATCAGAAGAAGAAATTATGCATGCTGCTGTTAGACGTTGGGGTGGTTTAGGTCCTTATGATTATATGTACAGATATACAGAAGAAAGTGATAGAAATGTTGGACAAGGTACAGCTTTATTAAAATCTATTGGTGGTCCATTTCCTCAAGATGTTATAGACATGGTATTGTATAGAAAAGGTTTAGGAGAAGTTTTTGTAACAAACGCACCTTACTATGGAGCATATGATACTATATTTGGAGAAGGAACTAAAAAGAAAATAAGAGCTCAAGCTAGAGGAACTTACAAAAAAGAAAAACCTAGTTATAAACAATTAATTAAATACGCTAAAGGTGGTATAGTTAAAAATGTACCTAATGTAACAGACGAACCTGACGAAATGCAAAGCAGAGTAACAGGGCAACCCTTTAATGCAACATCAGAAGCTGCACAAGATATTGAAGACAGAGAACTTAAAGGACAAATGAAAGGATTAGGACTATGAATATAAAAAATCAAATGGATAGACTTCAGTATAAAAAAGGAGGACTTATAAAACTTCTTATTGAAAAAGGAGATACTTTATTTTCTATAGCTGATAAAAATAATTTAAGTATATCTGAATTATTAAAATTAAATCCACAAATTAAAAATCCTGATATGATTTATGCTGGAGATGATGTATTTATTCCCGGTAAAGATACTAAAGTAGAAGATAAACAAGAAAGTTTATTAAGTATGTTAAGAAAAAAATCAAAAAAAGTAGGTGCTAAATTTAAAAGACAAGATATTAAATTATCAGAAAAACAAGAACCTGAATTAAGAAAAAGAATTTTACCTGTTAATATGAGACAATTAGTTTACGATGTGTTTGGTGGTGATGATGATTTAACAGAACAAGATTTAAGTCCAGAAGAATTTAAAGCAGCAAAAGAAGTTGTAAGAAATGCTTTACAAAGAAAGTCTAATGTGATATCATATACTGATTATCAAACTGTTTCAAAAGATATAGAAAGTGTTTATGATGACCCAGCATATGCAGATGTTGGTGGTAGTATTAAAGGCTCACAAGGAGTTATTAAAAAATCTTTTAATGACCCTAAGTATGCTTTAAAAACTACAATCGGACAAGCTAATATAAGTTTAAATGATAAAGGAGAAACAATAATTGAAGACCAATATAATTTTAATGAAAAATCTTGGAAAGACAGAAGTTTTAGTCTTGAAGGATTAAAAACTTTTGTAGGTGATATGAAAAATGTTATAAAGCAACCTGAATATTTTGGTCCTAGAATGTTAGGTTCTTATTTAGGTAGTGGTCCGGGTGAAGGCAGTGTAGTTAAAATAAATTTAGGTGTAATAGATTAATGAAAGAAATAGTAAGTGTTTATATACGAGATTTTTTTTACTGGTGCGTACATGTACTAGAAATAATAGGTGATGTAACAGGTATGGGATATATGTTAGCTAATATAGTTATTTTTGTATTTTTACAACCTGCACTTATACTATTATTTATGTATTTATGGATAAAAGAAAGGAATAAAATATGAATGTAGAATTATGTAAAGAACAAATTAAAAGACACGAAGGCGAAGTCCTCGAAATATATATAGATAGTTTAGGCTATAAAACTTTAGGAGTTGGACATCTTTGTCAACCTAACGACCCTGAATATAATTGGGAAGTAGGTACACCTGTTACTCAAGAAGTAGTAGACATGTATTATA
>Ga0209535_1002558_pt1 | contig 11846 bp, 11 predicted proteins | sample LinPmetageLP28_FD_184041 | JGI IMG/M metagenome (GOLD analysis project Ga0209535, IMG submission 184041) | Marine viral communities from the Pacific Ocean - LP-28 (SPAdes) (version 2) | ecosystem: Environmental > Aquatic > Marine > Oceanic | place: Pacific Ocean | collected 2009-08-22
ATTAATACATTCACTATTAAATATTACAGTCTTATTACCGAAGACTTTTATTAAACATAAACACTATAATCTTTTTGATTTAAACTTTTAAGAAAAAGTTTGTTAAATATATTTAATATATTTAAAATTATGTAAATAAAGCAGGTGTCCTTAAATCAGGATTATTACTTCTAATAATCTTATCTAAATCCATTTGAACCATTAATAATTCCCACTTTTCTAAATCGCTTGATATTTCATTATTAATGCCTAACATTTTAAATTGTCTGTTAATTATATATACCATTTCGGTCTTTTTGAATTTACCAAGTTTAGCATTAAGTTTTTTATCAGTAAGCATTATCTATATAAAGATATAAAATCAATTTTAAATATCTTATGTATATATATTCCAATCTATATCAACATTTTTAAAATTAACCTTTCGTTCAAATTTCATTTTTTGTATCATATCAAATTGTTTATATTCTACTTTAAATTTATTACATTCTTCAAATTCACCTTCTTTATTTTCATAAAAAGTTTTCGCTAAATCTAATACTAATGAATTATCTTTATCTTTTAAAAATTCAAAAAGTTCCAAAGGATTATTATGAAAATTATGACTTGAAATAATATCATTAATTTTTTGTGTAAAAGGTATATTAACTCTGTTTAGAATAGCACCTTCACTTACACCCTTCATTCTAATATGATAAGCAGTTTTAATTTCACCAGTTTCTATATCTGTTCCTTGTAATTTATCAATATATACTTTCTTTGATAAACCATTAAATTCAGTAGAAAATACATCTTTACAACCTTTCATTTCAAAATCTATATGGAATTGGTTAAATTCTTCTCCTGTTAATTCATATCCATATTTTTCTTTGAATAATTTATTAATCTTATCTACATCATTATATAGTAAATGTATGCTGTCCGTATCAGTATAGAATAAATCAATACCATTATCTTCCGCAAGGGTCATAGGTTCAAACATTATCCTTTTAGAATAACTCAATATTTCAACTCCTACCTGTGGTATATTGAAATGTTCGTTAATAGGTTTAATTAATTTAACCACAGTTCTTCTTCCATCTAAACATAAATTGACTTCCTTGATATTATCATAATGATTGTTAATAAATTTATCAACAGCATTCATACCTTCATATCTAAAAGAAGAATTATTTTTAATCTCTATTTTATTTGTATGTTTATTATAAAAGTAATCTAAACCAAAACCCCTTTCTTTACTGGTTTTATTTAAATTAATAATTGTATATTTAACATTACCACAACCCCAAATATCAAAACTTTTTTGTGCTAAATCCATATGATATTCTGTAATACATACTTTATCATTATTTATATATTCATCATCTGTATCAATAGGTTTAATAATTGTTTTACCATATCCTGTATTCATAATAAGTTTGTATAGATTTTGTATAGGATTTTTTTGTTTTTTATATTGAACTCTTTTATTAAATATATCAGTAATAACTTTACAAACAGTATCATTTCTACCACTATCAAAATAATATCCTTCAATAACTTCATATGTAATCTTATGAAAATTAACCCAATCTTCTAATGTTGTTTTATCTACATAACATATTTCACCTACCATATTATTAGTCCATTCTCTTATACCTGATTTATTTACTTTACTCATACAAGGAATATGATATTTATGATTAACACTCAATAATTTAATTTTTACAAAATATCCATCTACTTTATTTAAATCAATATCATTAGTAATTAGTTTAGGAACTCCTTTTAAATATCCTTTTATAAATTCACCATTATTAAATCCACCCATTCTACTCATAGCATTAGGATATAAACTAACTTTATCATAATCAGCAACTTTATCTTTAATATGAACCTTTTGATTATTAGCAACCATACATCTACCACCTACTACGCATTTTTGAATAAATTGTTGGACTACTCCTGATATTTGATATACTCCTTCATAGCAACCTTGTTTAATTAAATGTTCTTGACTTAACGAAGCAATAGAATAAAAGTTGTTAATATCAAATCCAGTTTCACCTGTTTCATCATCTTTATCTTTTGTAATTTCTTTCATTAATTCTCCAAATTTTTCATATCCTTTTTTTAAGACAATAACATCTATTTTACAATATTCACCTGAATAAGTCAATAGATTTACTTGTGGTTCTTTATTATCTGTGATATAACAGTTCCACTTTTTAGCATTACTTACAAATTTATTAAAATTATCACCTTGTAAATATTGTGATTTAGATAGTTCATTTAATGTTGGAAATTTATAATTAATAATAGTATCTTCATTAACCATATCATAAGGGAAAACTTCTTTATCCATATCAATACCAAACATACTACCGAATTTTGATAAAGGAGCATTAATTAACATATTACTACATTTAAATTTAAAGTTAATACCTTTATATGTAGCATCAGCACAGATTAAACTGTTATTCTTTTGTATAACATCTCTTACATTCAATACATTACAAATACATCTAAAATCAAAACCGCAATTATGGGCGACCATAAAGGCATTATCTACACCATATCCTTCCATTCTTTTTTTAATATCATAAAGCATTCTTTCAGCACAATCAAATTTACTACTATTACTATTATAAAATACTCTTGATTTTTTATCACTTGAAAACATATAAGAACAAGCATAAGCAATAATATTATTATTTTCATCAGTTAAAGTTTCAAAGTCAAAATATATAACAACGTATGAACTTCTAAAACAACTACTTTTCGGTTTATATATAATAGGTTGAAAATTGTCTTCTGTAAAACTTGATAAGTCAATACCATCTAAAACTCTTTTATCGTTATAATAAGTTGTCTTATATATTTCTTCACAAGATTTAATAGGACTTAAATATAATTCTTTATTTTCAACTAATAGTTTAATTAATTCAAAACTATCTATAAATCTATCGTTTGATTTTTGATATTTTCCCTTTACCTTTTTATCTATCTTATTAAATTCGTCAATATGACTAATATTATTGTAATTCTTAATACTATAAGATGTAAAATTAGTTTTATTAATGCAAAAGTAATGTTCTTCTATTAAACCAATTTCAAATGTTTTATGTTCTTTATTTCCAAACGTTATAACTTTTGCTCTTGAATTATTTAATTTCTTTAACTTAATACATATTTTAAATTTATTACAAACATCTTTTAATAATGCTTGTGGAACTTTCTTATTTTTCATTTCTAACTTTAATTTATCTATAATAGTTTTAGGACATTTACCTAATTCTAATGCTTTTATTAAACAACTATCTTTATAATGTGTTGAATCAACTTCTTCATAAATACCATAATCTTCTAATAGTAATGATAATTTTGGAGTATTCATATGATGTGTATATGGAAAGAATGCTCCGCCTTGTTGTGGAACTCCTAAATTATTAACAAGATTTAAAGCAGGATTAACATTAGCATTAGCAGTTCTTGTAAATGTAATTATTCCACTACCATTAATTATAAAGTCTATAATTTCTTCATCACTATTACCATCACCTATCAATTCTATATCATTATCTAATATTGATAATAGATTATTATAAGTTGTAGGATTTAATGTGTAATATTTATCGCCATATTTAATTTTAATACTTCTATTAAATGGTAAATTATTAAATAATTTTTTAATAACATCTATTCTTTTAAGTTGTTTAAATACAGTAAAATCAATATCAATATTATCAGCATTTTCATTACTTATAAAATTAATTATATTTCTTCTATAAGTATTTTGTTGTAATCTATCAGTTCCTAAATCAATTGCTAATTGACTTGCTGTATTAAATACATTTCTTGAATAATTCCTTCTATCAACATATTCTTTAACAAACCGCTTATATGTTTGAGAAAATCCGTCAGGTTGATTTTTGTTTCTTCCTTTTCCTGTAAATCCTATTTGTTCTTTTAGTTTTTTAAATTGTTTGTTATTAGTAAATGTAAGATATTTATTTTCGGTTTCCATATTAATATTTAAATTATTTAAATTTTGGTTATTATTATTTTCGTCGCCCATACTTATATTTGCGAACTTGTTTTTAAATGCTTTAATATGTGTTATATATATATCACACAAATCAATTTTGCAAAATTTTTTTGGAAATTTTTTTTTGGAAATAATTATTTAAATAAATATTTAAAAATGTAATAACTATATTATATATGGAATTAGATAGTGAATGTTGTGAAGCATTAATACCTGATATGAATAGGTTTTATAGATTTATATTTAAAACAGAACCTGTTGAAAGTATTATTGAAAATTATAATGATATTAAAAATGACGAACAACAATTACAATCTACTTTAATTAATCTTTATGTTAATATAACATTACAAGATAAAAAGGGAGTTAAAAGATTATATGATATAATAAATAAGAACTCTAATAATTCAATAGACAAAAAAAAAATAAATAAATTTATTTATACATTCTTAAAGATACGACATAAACAATCCTACAAGATATGGTCTTTTTGTGAAATGATGGACTTTGATATTGAACCTGATGTTGATATTAAATTAACTACTAAATATGTATTATAAATTAGGTAAATAAAACTTATTAATATTTATAGATTTAAATTTATCATATCTACAAGTTTTCTTTTTTAAGTTTTGACCTGTTAAACATTTACATAGAAATCTTATATGTGATGCTACTTTTTTATCTCTTTTCATCATATTACACCAATTGGAATTTCCTTTAAAAACTTGTTTTAGATTAGGTATATATTGTTTAATTATTTCTAAATTCTCATTACATTCAATCTCTGTTCCATTTTCACCATTAGGCAATATTCCTAAATTACTTCCAAAATAAAATTTATTACCATTTTCTTCGTGTATATTATATAATTTACTTATTAAATCCTTTAATAGATTAACACCTTCTTCCTTATCAGGACAATAACTGTATGGGTTCATACTTATATATATATAATATATTTATTTTTTTAAATACTTTAACTTATATACTTACATTTATTTCTTAACTCCAACCGAATAACTATGTGATGTTTTTACACCAGTTTTAACAATATGCGTTCCTTTACTTCCTATACTACCTTTCATTCTATATTTAATTAATATATTTTATTTTTAATTAAATAAATTAAATTATTTTATCTATTAATCCTTTTACTCTTGAACCGACAGTCATTTCACTTGGATAATTAAAATTTCTTAAAGCACCTTGTGTTGAACCATAAAAACCACCATCTAACATAGGAGCAGATGCTCCACCTATTACTTCTGTAAATTTACCTATTGGTTTATCAACTACTCTTTCAACCATAACTCCTTCATTAAAAGTTCTTTTAAATGGACTAAAATATTCACTAATTTTTGTTCCTAATCTACCAAATCCATTATACATTTTTCTACCTAATGAAGAAAAAGGTTTTATTATTCTCATAGGATTAAACATTATATTTATACATTAGATTTTAATTTTAATGCTTCTAAACCAAAAATACCAACCATAGGATTTTTTCTTATTAATTCTTCTATATTTATTTTACTTTTCTTTCTTCTCTTTTCAATTGTCCCTTTTCTCGGGTCTTTATCACATCCACATTTACATTCTTCCTTTGGTTTTCCACACTTACCTATCATATATATATATACTTTTTAGAAAAAAGTAAAGTCAAAAAATTAGTTTTTGTTAAAACTTTTTTTAAAAGTTTATTTCTTTTTAGGATTATATGGATATGTTTTTTCTAATATATCAAATACCTTTTTCATATAAGGTAATGATTTTAATAAATCTAAAAGTCTTTTTAAATTAACTTTTGTATCTATGTTATTATTAGTTAAACCTATATTAACTCTCTGTATTGTTTCTCCATATAAATCATCTACTTCAACAGGACTTAATGTAAATGATTGTTTTAATGCTATAACATCTTTAAATGCTACTTTCATTTTTTGGTATATTTCATTAATTTCATCTACTGTTAATAATCCTAATTGATATAACCCAGCATACATTCTATATAATGTCCTATCATTCATAGTCATAGGTATTCTTTCATTAATAATATCACCTAATCGCCTAAATACACTAATAGCATCATCAGGACTATCATTTTGTTTTCTTGGATTAATAGGTTGTGGATAATCTTTTTTCTTTTCAGGTTCTTTTTTCTTTTTTGATTTTTTCTTTTTTGGTGGTTCAGCACTTGGTTTTTTTTCATCATCTCTATCAAGTAATCTATCCAATCGTCCTTCGTCATTAGGTAATATAAAACCACCTTTCTTTAAATTTAATACTTCTCTTGGTGGAGACATTCCTGTTTTTTCTACTAATTCTAATAATGTTTCTTCACTTAATTTTGCTTCTCCCATATCAGGATTAATAGGAACACCCATAACAACTTCCATTAATCCACTTTGTCTATTAGTAATACCACTCCTTACAGGTGCTAATATATTTCTACTTACAATACTTTCTCTATTAATAGTCCCACTTCTCATAGGTTGTAATGGTCTATCACCCATAACTTCTTCTCTATTATATATACCGCTTCTTTGTGGTCTATTCCTTTCCATAACTAAACCCCTTAATTGACTTTCAACTTTATTTCTTACATTATCTCCAATATTACTTTCTATATCAATAGTTCCACTTCTCATAGGTTGTAATGGTCTATCACCCATAACTTCTTCTCTATTATATATACCGCTTCTTTGTGGTCTATTCCTTTCCATTACTAAACCCCTTAATTGATTTTCAACTGTATTTCTTACATTTTCTTCATCATTTAATGTATTTTGATTTCTAATAACTTGTCTAAATTTTTGTCTAAATTTTTGTCTTTCTTCTTCCCTTTTAAAATATTGTGTTTCTCTTTCTTGTTGAAATAAATTATTATAAATTTGTTTATTATCTTCTATTGTTTTTTCTGCTTTTTTTAATTCTTCACCCCTTGCTATAAATTGTTTTTTCATATTATCAATTAATTTATCTTTCTCATCTTCTTCTATATTAGAAACCATAGCATCATCATCTTCATATCCTAATCCTAATTGTCCTGATTGTTCTGCTAATGACCTTTCACGTTCTAATAAATTAGTAGTTCTTTGACCTTGCAAAGAATTTCTATCAATAGTTAAAGGTGCTGTATCTCTTAATGTTAATTCTTCTTGTAAATTTCTTGCTAATAATTCATCATCTCTTATTTGTGTAGTCATAGGAAAACCCCTTAATTTTAATACACCACTAAATCCTAAAAAACTACCTGCTACTGCTTTTGCTTCATTAGATTTATCTAAACTATCTAATTGATTTTTAACCTTTTTTTCTAATTCATCTCTTTTTAATTTCTTTAATTCATCATCTGCTTCTCTTGTTAATGTATCTTCATCAGGTCTTGGTTGTAAATTATCATCAGGATTATATAATTGTTGTGGTATTGAACCTTCTATTGCTAATGGTTGAATTTGAGATTGAGATTGAGATTGAGTTAATCCATAAGCAGATAATCCTAATGTTGAAGCACCCATAAATAATTTATCAAAGAAAGAAGCATCAGTTGTTTTTTCTTCTACATTAGGTATATATCCTGTTTCATTATCTCTTCCTATTGTTGCTCTTTCCAAAGAAGACCCAGTAATTTCTCTTTCAATATCTTCTACATCTTTAAAATCAGCATTTACATTTAAATCTCCTGATGGTGTTAATTTAAATTCTTCTTTCTTAATTTCATTAGTATTTTCAGGAACAATAGTTTTCTTCTCACCTTCTTTATTAGTTTCTTCAAGCGGTATTCCCATTCGTTCTTTAAGGGCGTCCGCTTGTTCTTTTTCATTAACTATATTTCTCGGTATAGTATATTGTATATTAGAATTATCCATAGTATTAGTAAATTTAACCATATTATCTTCTCGTTCTTCTAATCTCTTATTGTATTTAGTTATTTGTTCTGGTGTGTATCCTAAACCTTTCAAGTAATCATCTTTATAAACTGGTAATTGTGGTTCTAATGGTTTTAAATTATTTTCTTTCATCAATTTATCTCTATCTTCTTTATTCCTTTTCAAAGCATTATTATATACATTATTTCTTTCACTCTGTTCTTTATCAGTAGCATCCGCAGGTAAAGGATTTAATATTAAAGGATTAACAGTTAAATCACCACTATCTAATGCTGATGGTTTCCTTGCTGGTTTTGTTTTAGGTGTTTTATCAACTGGTTTAATTGGTTCAGGTATATTAAAATTAGGATTATCTAATGTATTATAATCTTTCATAAATTCAGGTGGTTTAATAGTCCTTTCTCGTATTTTAGTTCCATCTCTTTTAGCAGTTGCTCTTTCCTTTTCCTGTTTAACATATTCCTTTTGGAATTTATCAAACTCTTCCTTTTTTCTATTATAATCTTTCATTTCTTCATTATATTTATCTTTTGCTATTTCACTTGCTGATTTAGGTTTTACTTTTTCTTGACCTTGTCCTGTTGTTGAACCTTGTATATCCTGTTCTAATCTACTACTAACCGTTTGTTGTTGAGTTCTTGCTTGTTGTTGTGCTTGATTTCTCATAAACATTTGAAAATCTGTAAATTGATTACTATTACCTTTATCAGGTTTATCATCATCATCATCATCATCATCATCATCTTTTTTACTTCCACCACCACCTATATCAGGCGGATTATCGGGCGGACTTCTCGGTGGTGGTGTTATTCTATTCCACAATTCCCAACCTTTACTTAATATTCTTCTAACAAACTCCCAACCGAAACAAGCGAATAATGTTTTTAAACTTTGTTGTAATGGTTTAGACAAAATCCATTTATCATCACTCCAACCTATTAAATTCTTTGCTATATCTTCCCAATTTAATTTTAATTGTTGAGATGTTATTTCAACAATATCTTCTCTTAAATCGTTTAACTGTTTTATACATATTACTTGTGTATAATCATTTATTGCTTTATCTATATTCTTTATTAAATCAATATTACCTTCTTGATTTTTTTTAAATACAGTTTCAAAGAATTTCTTTAATTCATCTTTTTCTTTCTTATCAGCATCTAATTTATTAATAGAATTCATAAGGTTTTTAGTTGCTCCACCTGCTCTACCTTTCCTAACTCTTTTACCTTTCATCTGTTTTGCTTTTGATAATTTGTTTAATTTTTTAAATGTTTCACAATTTTCATATAGTTCTTCTCTTGTAATTTTTCCATTAGGTAATACTTTTTCTTGAATATATTTTATACATTTCTTTTCAATATTATCTTTCTTTATTAATTTAAATAGTTTTCTATCTTCTTCAATAACAAAGTTTTCTTTGCATTTATCAAAAAGGTTATATTCACTTTTATTATCTATTTTCTTTAATTTAGATAAACAGTCTTCACTAATTTTTATTATATTACTCATATTTATAATACTAATGAAGATATTTTTTTTATATAAATCTTTTATACCTTGAAGTTTTAAAAAATAACTTTATTAATATAGAACAAGTAAAAAAAACACCACCACTTACTAATAGTTCTACTAACATATATATATTAAATATAATTATTCATACCAATAGTAAATCTTTTCTTAAATCCATTATATACTAATGAATTTAAACTATCAATAAACATAAAGTTATATGGTTGTTTATCATAAGTTAATTTTAACATTTGATTAAAATTTGTTTTATCTGTATGTATTAATTCATCATAAATAGTTTGTAATTCGCTTTTAGTATGTCTTGGGTCAAATATCGCCCAGTTAGTAATTTGACTTCTAATAACTCTTGGTAAAGCATTAAGACGCTGTCCTATTATCATTACAGAACAAGCACCACTTTCTATTTGATTTCCTTTTTCATCTAATAGTGGTCTTCCTAAATGTCTATTATTTTGAAACAATCTTTTTACTATTTCTTGTCCGTCTCTTTTTAATTCGTGTGATATATCATCAAGAATTATTAGATTACGACCTTCCCTATCAACTCCATTTTGTATTAAATCAATAACCTTTTCTAAATCAAATAAACTACTAAAAAAATTGTCTTCCCTTAATTTAGGTTTTACTTTCATAGATTTAACAGAAGGACTTATATAATATACATTACTAAATCTTCTACAATACATATTATTCTTTCCACCTTTTTCAACAAGATTTCTTAATAAATTTGTTTTACCACTTCCTGACCTTCCTATAATACCCATTCTAAACCAAGAAAATTTCGGTAATGGTTCAGGTATATTTTCATCTATAATATCATCACAACCAAAATTAAATTTTGTTATTTCAGGAGCATTTAATATATCTTCTTGTTCTAACATATTATATAATTATATTATTTTTTTTTAAATTAAGTTTATATTTTAGGTATGTTGTATTTATCAACAATTTTCTTATCTATCTTTCTTGATGCTCCACCTACTAATACACTTGCTACTCTTGACTTTCCCCAACTCTCGGGTGTTTGATTTGGTCTTGAACCTGATGAGTAATATGCCCCTTTTCCTTTATCATATATTTCTTCAAAACCTTTTAATAATTCTTTTTCTCGTTTTTCAGTTCTTGTAAGTTTATCTGCGACTTTTTCAAAGTTCATAGGTAATCCTAATTTTTCTTTAACTTGTTTTACAAAACTACTTTTTTTTCCTTTAAAACTTTTTACTTCTTTTCTTTCAGTAAATTTACCTTTTTTGTAATCACTTGTAGATTTATCTAATTGTTTCTTTTGTTTCTTCTTATCTTCATCACTTAAATTTTTAGGAATATATCGTTTAGGATATTTTTTTTCTACCATATATTTTATACTTCATTTTTTATTTTTACATTATGTTCTTTTTCATATTTTTTTATTGCTTCTTTTAAAGTTGGTTCAGTCCATAATAATTTTTTACTATGATATATAGGACTATGCTTACTATTATAATTTTTATTTACCTTATGCCGTGCTTCCCACGATTTCTTCTTATCTTTATTTTTATGGTCTATGAAAGTCTTACCAATATCACTACCGAAATGATGTGAATGGTCTTTCATTATTATTTCAAACCTTTTACCTTTTCTATTAGATTTCTTTAAAGTATAAGTATCCATATAATAATAAATATATTAAATTTTTGATAAAACTTTTTTCTAAAAGTTCATTATAATCCATATGCTCTTAAAATCTGTTCTCTTGTATATCGTTTCTGCTCCTTTGGTAAAGGTTGTTTATTATTTTGTTTCTCTATTTCAGGTAATTCATCTTCGTCCTTTTGTTGTTTTGGTTCTACTTCTATTGGTTTAGGTATATCAATTGGAACTGCTTTTTTCTTATTAGTTCTCCTACGAGATATAACAATCTCTTCTTCATCGCTTGAACTATCTTGTTCTATAACAATCTTTTTTTTAATTCTCTTAATAGGTTTCTTTTTAATTATTTCAATATTGTCTTCTGTATCACTTGTATAAGTTGCCTGTTTATGAGTTTCTTTAACAATTTTATTTACTTGTTTTTCAGTTCTTTTAGTTTTTTCTTCTAATTTTTGATTAACTAATTTTTCTTTTTCTAACTTTCTTAATTCCATATTCTCCTTTCGTTTTTCAACTGCTTTCTTTAATGCTTCTATTTGTTTAGCACTTCTTGGTTTCTTTGGTTTTTCAATAGGTTCATTATCAGTATTATCATTATTAATTTTTATATTATTATCTACAACTTCTTCAACTTCTTCAACTTTTTCAGTTTCTTCAACCATTATAATTATTGTAAGATTTTATTTTTAAATAAAATGTTTATAATTAAAAAAATAAATATATTACTATATTAATGGCAAGTATTAGAAGTTTAAATGGAC
>Ga0209535_1002559_pt1 | contig 11842 bp, 10 predicted proteins | sample LinPmetageLP28_FD_184041 | JGI IMG/M metagenome (GOLD analysis project Ga0209535, IMG submission 184041) | Marine viral communities from the Pacific Ocean - LP-28 (SPAdes) (version 2) | ecosystem: Environmental > Aquatic > Marine > Oceanic | place: Pacific Ocean | collected 2009-08-22
ATTCTAAAACATTAGGATTCGTATCACACCATTTCATAAAACGTAATTCCCAAGATGATCTATACACAACATCTTGAATATTACCTTTATACTTGGTAGGATCAATAACTCTGTACTTGCCTTTATAGGTTTCTTTATACACGATAAATAATAATAATTAAATAACTATTTAGTATAAAAAGAAAGAATTATGTCTACTAATACAAATCCAGAAAAATATTATAGTACAGTTATGGGGGGTAGTCAACCTTTTAGTGAGGTTGTTAAGAATACAATTGCTGATCCTAACCTTAGAGGAATAGATCCTGTAACTAATAAAGTTATGAGATTTGATAATGAAAATAAGATAGAAAGAAATCAATACAATATTGGTAGTCTTTCATATCCTATAGGTGTTGGTAAGGATGAGGATAAACAACATTTTATTCAATTTTTTATCAATGTGAGAGGTAAGTCTAAGTTTAATAACAAAGAGTCAATAAATGGTACACAAGAAATTTTAGATAAAGTTGATGCTGGTCGCAAAGGTCAAAATGGTTTAGTTGAAAATGATATGGCAATCAAAACTGGAGCAGCTGCAGCAGGATTTATAGCAGGAGGTGGTGCGAGTGTATTTTCTGATGTTACATCTGGTAAACCTACCAAAGCTGTAGCAACGGTTGGAAAAGCTGGTTTAGCAGCAGTTGCAACAAAAAAGTTAACAGACAAAGCAATGGAAAAAGGTTTGATTAACCCAGATATACCTAAAAGATTAAAAGATTCTATTGTATTACATATTCAAGATAAACCAACCACAAATTATTCTGTACAATACAATGAAGATAAGATAGGTTCTTTATTAGGAGGTATAACTGGTTCTGGTAGAGATGTTATGCAAATGGCTAAAGATGTTGCATCTGGAAAGGATGATGCTGCCGGTGGCCTAACTACTGCATTAATAGCAGCTGTATCTTCAAACTTTGGTGCAGCTGGAAGATTATTACAACTTGGTACAAAAACAGTTACTAATGCATTCAGAGAACAATTTTTCGAATCTGTTGATTATAGGACATTTAATTTTAGACACACATTTATGCCCAAAAGTAGGGAAGAAGCAAATAATGTAAGAAACATTATAAGAATGTTTAAGTTTCATATGATGCCAGAAATGGGATTTAAAAATTTATTTTTTATATATCCTTCAGAATTTGAAATAAAATACTACTTCAAAAATCAAGAAAACATATATTTTGATAGAATATCAACTTGTGTATTAGAAGACATGAGTGTAGAATATGGTGGTGATATATTTGCTACTTTTGCTAATGGTAATCCAGTTGAAGTAAATATGTCTCTTAAATTTAAAGAGCTAGAACTAATGACCAAAGAACGTATAAAGGAAGGATTTTAATGTATTTTGAAAAATTCCCAAAGGCTGTATTCACATTAGATAATTATAAATCTGGTCAGATACTACCAAATCTTTTTAAACGTGTAAAATTTGTAAATGAAGTTATAGAAAACTTAGCTTTGTATGATCTCTATACTGTACCTGATGGAGAGACACCAGAAATAACTGCAGATATAATTTATGGTAATCCACAACTACATTGGATAATATTACATACAAATAAAACAATAGATCCACGTTTTGAATGGCCAATGAGTAATTTCTTTTTAAAAAAGTTTGCTGATGGTAAATATGGTAATGCCTCTGCTATTCATCATTATGAAAATGCCTCAGGTAATGTTGTGAATGGAAATGTACAAATTAATGCCAGGGTAATACTGCCTGAGGATATTCAAGATGGAGATGTATTAACAAATAATACTAATAGTGGTACTGCATTTGTAAGAGGTAGTCCTTCAGGGTTTAACCCACTTATAGCAAATATTACAGTTACTGCAGGTGGTTTTCAGTTAAATGATTTTTTATACAACACACGTACCAGTAATACATTGATAGACTCCTCAGGAAACATTCCTTCTGGTAAGATCTTATCAGCAACTGTGCTATCCGGTATTCCTATTACTAATGAAGAGCATGAAGAAAGATTAAATGAAGATAGAAGATTGATTAAAATATTAAGTCCTGAAGCCGTACCGCTGGTTATACAAGAATTTGATTCTTTGATTAAAATATGACAACTGAAACTGAAACACCGTTACAAACAGCAGGTGCTGTTGATATACAGGAATTAACTCTTGTTTCAAAAAACATGGAATTTTTGCAGATAAAAGATTATCTAGCTGAATTGAATATAACAGAAGATTTATATTCACCAACAATGTATGGTAATTTAGTTTTAGTAGATAGCCGCAATCTTATTAAAGAGTTGGATATTACAGGTGAAGAATATTTAATTGTAAAATTTAAGACACCGACTTCAGAATCTTTTATAAGTAAAACTTTTAGAATTTATGCAATAACTGATAGAAAAATAGTTAGAGATTTAAATACACAAACTTATGTATTACAATTTGTATCAAAAGAATTTATTATTAATCAAGTCAAACCAATATACAAGACTTTTTCAGGTAAAATTAGTGAAGTAGTAAAAACGTTGTTTGAATATATTGAAGCAGACCGTACATATATAGTTAATGATAAACAAATAGACAATGAAGGTATTAAATCCGAATTAAATGTTGTTACTGAAACAGAGAATGTTGTAAAGTTTGTTAGTCCTGGATGGACACCATTTAAATGTATAACATGGTGTGCTTCTAAATCAATACCAAAAGATGGTAAAGCATGTAATTTTTTCTTTTTTGAAACTAACAAAACTTTTGTATTTACTAGTATTGAAAACTTATTTGATATTAACAATAAAGGTCAATCACTAACAATTGGTGAATATTTTTATAAACAAAATCAAGTTAAAGGTAATGAAGGACCTGAAAATAAAATGTTTCAAGTAGAAGATTTTAAAGTATTGAAAACTGCTGATCATTTAGAAAATTTAAATAGTGGTTATTTATCTAATAAACTAATTACACTAGATGTCATAAACAAAATATATTCTTCATTTGATTATGATGCTGTTACAGAGTTTGAAACATTCGAACATTCACAAGGTAGTGATTCATCTCCATTATTTGCAAAAGATTCAATTAGAAACCCAAGTACTGATATAAGTTTTTACCCTGTACAGCCTAATCTTTTTAATAATGTAGATAACAACATAAACGAAAGAATGAATGAAATACATGGTAATAGAAGATCTAACATGTTAGAACTTCAAAATTTTAAAATACATATGACTGTTCCAGGTAGAACAGACATAGAAGTGGGTAGAATGTTAGATTTTAATTTCCCAGATGTTTCACCAAAAGCACAAGAAGACAAATCTGATAAAGGAGATGCATTTTATTCTGGTACTTACTTAATAACTGCTATACATCATAAGGTAACATTAAATAAACACACAATGATTATGGAAATAGTAAAAGATGCCTTAAAGAGAGATGAATGAAAAAAATATTTAATAAAGATGGATTTATTTGGTTTATCGGGGTGGTTGAAGATAGAATAGACCCTTTGAAGCTAGGTCGCTGTAGGGTAAGGATATATGGTTATCATACTGATGATAAGTCCGAACAACCTACTGAAGATCTTCCTTGGGCTGTTCCAATACAACCAATTACATCAGCTGCTACTTCGGGTGTTGGATCGACGCCACTTGGACCAATAGAAGGTACATGGGTTGTTGGTTTTTACTTAGACGGCAATGATATGCAACAACCAACGTTTTTTGGAACAATTAGTACAAAGGCAGCACCGATAGTATTTAAAGAAGTTGTTCCAAACATTCCTTCTAGTCAAGTATCAAATTCTGAAACAGGGGAAACTAAAGATGAAAATAACAACATTGTTAAGGATGCATTAAACAATAAAGTAATAAGCGGAAACACACCGGTACAAGGTGCTTCTGAACCAGAAACTGCCGCTATAAGTTCAGGACTCATACCGTTTAGTGTAGATTATATTAGTGATTATAAAACTACTGAAGATCCAAAAGGTGCTCAATATGGTCTGTTTGCATTAGCATCATTTTTACCTGCAAAGACTCCTGGTGGTGTATCGAGACAATCAGCTAAAAATTCACCATTATCTAGTTTTTTAAAACAATCAGCATTTAGCGTTCAGTTTGCAGGATTGATTCCTGGTACTGAGGAGTTTGACACTAAATGGTTAGAAATTGCTTCGTCAGATGCTTTTTTGTTTGAAAGAGAACAAAAACAATATTTTGAAAAATCATTCTTTAATGGATTTACTTCATCACTTAAAAGAAAAAATGGTCTTGATATTAATAACTTTTCTGGTCCTGTAAAAAATCTTGCATTTTCAACTGCATTACAATCAGGGGCTTCATCTACTTCATTATTTACTAAACCATTGGATGGTAAAACTGTATTAAATAATGAAGACATATTAGATGTAGTAACTGAATATAGAATTAATGCAGCTGATTCGTTATTTAAAACACAGTCTCCAGCATTTATTAACGATATAAAATCAAGTCTTAATTTACAAAAAGCATCTGTCAAAGGACTTTTACCAAAATTAAATACTGATGTATTATCAAGTTTAAAAATTCCAGCCATACCAAGTGTTGATGATTTACAAAATAAAATACCAAAAATAGATGGAACAGAATTACAATCACAAATACCAGACTTACCTGGTGCATTTGATTTAGATAGATAAAAATATATGTCAGCTAATTATAAAATTAATCAATTTAAAGATTTACTCATAGCTAAAGCACAAGGTACACCTGAATTTACCAATTTGCCACCTGTTGCAAGAACTACATTAAATTCAGTTATAGATTCTACTGCTTCATCTTTAACTCCTGGTTTTGTTAACAATGTAGATTTAGAAACCAATTCAGCATTAAATTCAATTGGTACTAATCTCTTGGGACGAAACAATCCTGTAGATGTTGTTAATGGTAATTTGTCTGTCAATGATTTAAAAGATACATTGGCAGGTGGAATTAGTCCGGGATTATCAAATGCTTTAACAGCAAAATTTACTAATGATGTTGTAGATAATTTTACAAATCAATTACCACCTATTTTAAAAAACACATTACCCATAGGTGATATTAAGAATGCTTTGTCTTCAACAGCTGCAGCAGGAATTGATGCTGCAATAGATGGAACAGTACAATTGTTTTCTGGTGAAACATTAGCAAGTAAAATACCACAATTACCAACTGTTCCAAATGTTGGTGATATTTTAGGTAAAGTTCCAACATTACCAACTTTAGGTGATCCATTATCAATCTTAAGAGCTAAAGAAAAAGCAGCAAGTGAAGCTCTCCAAGAAGTCAATAAGAAGTTTGATGAAAAAATTTCTGCCGAAGCAATAAGTGAATCAAAACAATTCAATGTTGATAATGAAGATAATGTAGTTAAAAATAAAGCAGAAAAAGAAGGATTTATAGATAAAAATGCCATATATCCTACAGAAGAATACAAAAATAGATCTGACACAGATAAATTAGCTACAGGAGATATTAACGGAACTATTGTACAACAAAAAGAAATAGATAGAGTTTTTGGTTGTCAACTTCCCGAAGGTGAATATTTTGAACAACCAGAAATACCTTATAATGCTCAATATCCATATAATAAAACAATACATACTGAATCCGGTCATGTAATAGAAATGGATGATACACCAGGTTCTGAAAGATTGCATGTATATCATAAGTCTGGTACATTTATTGAATTGGATCAATCAGGTTCTGTTGTCAAAAGAACATTGGGAAGTTCATATGAATTTATAGATAGAAATAATAAACTCTCTATAGTTGGGGATGATAACATTTCTATAGGTGGCAACATGAAAGTATTTGTTGCTGCTAATGCAATTATTGAAGTTCAAGGGGATACAAATTTAAAATGTTTAAATGATGTAACAGTAGAAGCAGCTGGTAAACTTGATCTATCTGCAACCGAAGAAATAAACTTACGTTCTGCTAATATTAATATACAATCTACAAATTTTACTAACATGAAAACTGAAGGTAATATTTTTGTTTCAGCAAATGTTAGCATTCATAATAAATGTAATAGCACAATGTTTACAGAAACTTTAGATACTTTGAATTTAAAATCAATGAAATCAGCCTTTATTGAAACAGCTCAAGTTTTAAATTTAAAAGCTACTAGCCAAATACTTGCTGATGGCTCTACAATTCAACTTAATGAAGGATTATCATTACCAGCAACATCAGCTACATATGCAAACAATGCTAACATAGGTATGATTGGAACAAGAACACCTATTTTCACAGAACACATACATGATCCTGATATTACTAATTTTACTGATTCTGCATTTATGAACAGTCAAGGTGAAGATTCTGATTTAGATGAAGATGCTGAACAAGCATTAAAGGAGTTAAAAAGTAAAGGACTAACACCTCCTAATACAAGAGACCCAATAGTCAGAGAGTCTGCTTCACCTTCATCAGCTGTCTCCGATATTGTTTTGCCAGATAAATCTTTGTTACTTAAAACGTCTTTTGCTGACAATAAAGCAATATCAAATAAATTTGTATTATCCCAATTAAGTTCTAAAGCTGCATGTTCTTTTAATCCAGTAAGGGCTCAGATGAGTTTGTCATTTGGAGAAATATTATTTAATTTATCTGCAATAGCTTTAAATGTATGTGATCCAGTTAAAAAACTCTTTCCGAGCATGATAGTTACATCAGGGTTAAGATATCCAAAGGCTAATAGTTCTAATACTTCTGATCACTTAAAAGGACAAGCTGTAGATATACAATTTCCTGGAACAAATAAAGTAATGTATTTTGATATAGCTAAAAAATTAGCAGAAAATTTAAATTATGACAAATTGCTTTTAGAGTATCACGATAAAACTAAAAATATGTCTGGTAATCCTTGGATTCATATATCGTTTAAAGCTGATACTAACAGAAAATTGCTTTTTACATATAATAACCAAAGAAAACATAGCTCTGGTTTGAAGAGGTTAGCATAATGCCAGGTATATCAAGAGTAGGAGTAGATACAGCAGGAGGGTTAATAACAGGTCCTGGTGCAAGTACAGTTTTTGTAAATGGGTCTAAAGTATCTTTAAAGGATGATTCAGTTGCATCTCATGGAGTTGGTGTACACGCTGATGCTAAAATGGTTGGATGTTCAGAAACAGTTACAGCAGAAGGAAAAGGTGTTGTAAGAGAAGGTGATGCTGCTAGTTGTGGTCATATAGCTACAGGTTCTTCAGATACATTGGCTGGTTAGGCATAAATAAGGCTATGGCTACTATCAATAGAAACATAAGAAAATATTCTGACTTTAATTTTTTATTTGTAACTCATCCTAAAACTAAGGATTTAGTAAAAATAAACAATGAAGATGCTATTAAGCAAGCAGTTAAAAGTTTAATATTAACTGTTAATTATGAAAGATTATTTCATCCTGAAATAGGATGTCAAATAAATGCACTACTTTTTGAAAATTTTGAGCCCCAAATAGAAAATTTAATGACACAAACAATTGAGGATACCATTAGATTTTTTGAACCTCGTGCTAAACTAACTAATGTTGACGTTAAAGGTAATCGTGATCAAAATGAATTAATTGTTATTATTCAGTTTGCAATAAATAATGTACTGAATTCATTCGAAGTTATAACAACACTTACAAGAGCAAGATAATGACTCAACTAAAATCAGCAGATTTATCAGAATTAGATTTTGATACAATAAAAACAAATTTAAAAGCATTTTTAAAAAACCAAGATGAATTCACAGATTATGATTTTGAGGGATCAGCTCTATCTATATTACTAGATGTATTAGCTTACAATACTCATTACAATGCATATATTGCTAATATGGTTGCTAATGAAATGTTTTTAGATTCAGCTGTTAAGAGATCTTCAGCTATTTCAGCAGCTAAACAAATAGGATTTACACCTGCTTCAGCTCGATCAGCAAGAGCTAAAATAAATGTTACTGTTAACAGTCCTGAAGGAAATCCGGATACACTTACAATTGACGCTAAAACACCTTTTACTGCAACGGTAAATGATAACACATTTTCTTTCTTTAATTTACAAGCAACGACTATAACACCGGTAGCAGGTGTTTATACAGTTAATAATCTTGATGTTGTAGAAGGTGAAGTGGTTAATTTACAATTTGCTTCTGCTACTCCTGGCCCAGATGAAAAATTTGAAATACCTGATCCAAATATTGATACTTCTACATTAAAAGTAACAATACAATCAGCTGCAAGTAATACATCAGCAGTTGCTTTTAATCTTACTGTAGATACAACAAATGTTACGTCAACTTCAAGAGTATTTTTCTTAGAAATGAATCCTATAGAAAGATATGAAATATTTTTTGGTGATGGAAACATAGGTAAATTATTAGAAAATGGTAATATTATTAACGTTGAATATTTGAAATCAACCGGTATTCCTGCAAATACATCTAATAATGCTACTGTTGGATTTACTACACCATCAATAGGTGGATCAACAGATATTGATATTACCACTGTTCAAAATCCAAGTTCTGCAAGTGCTGCTGATCAGTTGACAGATATAAAATTTAAAGCTCCAAGAGTAAATGCAGCTAGAAATAGAGCTGTAACTGCTGCTGATTATAAAGCATTGATTGAAGCAAACTTCACAGATGCTGAATCAGTTGTTGTATTTGGTGGTGAAGATAACAGTCCTCCAAAGTTTGGTAAAGTAATAATATCTCTAAAACCATTTGATGGGTTTACTATATCAACAGATACAAAAAATGCTATTATTGAAGATATACTAAGAGAAAAAAAAGTAATGGCAATACAACCAGAGTTTATTGATCCAGAATTTTTCTTTGTAAATTTAACCGTAAACATTCAATATGATAGCTCAACCACTACACTTAGTGCTGATACTATTAAGGATGCAGTTACAACAGTTATCAATAATTATTTTTCTTCAGATCTTCAAAAATTTAATCAAGATTTTAATAAATCAAAACTTATTAAAAATATACTTGATAATAATGATTCAATTGTTAGTGTTATTATGTTAATTTCACTTCAAAAAAGAAACACAATTACATTGAATACATTAAACACATTTGCTGGGGATGATAAAATTAAATTTGAAAATCCAGTACAGCCAGGAACAATAAAATCGAGTAGATTTTTTCAATTAGTTCAAAATACAACTACATTAGTTAATATGACTGATGTTCCAGACACTAACCCTGCAGATGATAGTGGTACAGGTACTATTGCAATAGTAAACTCTTCATCAGGTGTATTGCTTGAACAAAATTTAGGAAATGTAAACTATGCTACAGGCGACGTCAGTATAGGAGGATTTACACCTACTGCTTTACCTAATAATATTACTGATTTTAGAATGACGTCAGCAGTACAAGAATCTGGTCAAAATATCAGAGCACTAAGAAATCAAATTTTAGTAAGAGATAAAACTATTTTAAATGTAGCTGCAGGTAGAGATGCTGGTTTAACTGTAAACATGACTGCGATTGTACAGTAAATGACAACCACAAGAATAAAAGAAAAAATATCGTCTATAGTTGAACGACAATTTCCAGAGTTTGTTCAAAAAGACTTTATTAAATTTATTGCATTTGTAGAATCTTACTATAAGTTTTTAGAACAAGATCAACATCCTCAAGAAATAATACAAAATTTACAATCATATGCTGACATAGATAGAACTTCAGATGCGTTTGTAAAATATTTTTTAAAAAACTATGCAAGAGATATACCAGAAAGTGTATTAGCTAATAAAAAATTATTAATAAAAAAAATAACAGATTTATATGAATCAAAAGGAAGTACTCTTTCCTATAAACTTCTTTTTAGACTTTTGTTTAATGAAGAAGTTGATGTAGTATTTCCTTATGAATTTGCTTTAATACCTTCTGATGGAACATGGCAGCAAAGAAATGCAATTATAGTTGGTACAACTTCTGGAGATAGAAGTGGATTAACAAATAGATTATTATTAATAGTTGTAGATGGAGTACAATTTTCTATTCCAATTCTTCAAGTAAATAATCTAACAAGTAGTTTAACAGAACTATTTTTAGATAAAAACTTTTTACCACCTTTGTTTACAGCAGGTTCAACAGTTACAGTAGAGGATGCACTTCAAGGTGGTGATGTAATATTTGAAGGTGTAATTGAACAAACTACAACAACTGTTTCAGTTGACTCTGGTGGATCTAATTTTAAAAACGGTGATATATATACTATTGACATTAACGGTGGTGTTGATACAATTATTAAAGTTCAAAATGTTACATCCACTGGTAGTATTTCAGAAGTGGAAATAATTGACTTTGGATATGGTTATACAACAAATAATTCAAGTACAAGTTTTTTAGTTAATATTGACCCAACTGGATCTACAGCATTACCTTCTTCAGATAGACAAATTACTGATAATACTTTAGGGTTTAAAGAAGACGGTGTTATTAAACACACAGGAAACAGTCAGGTTGTTGCTACTTTTGGTTCAAACACCAGTTTTTCTTCTTCTGGAACAATATCTGCACCAAATAATGAAGCTATAATAAAATTTACATTAGGAACTTTAGCAAGATATCCTGGTGAATTTACAACAAACAAAGGATTTTTATCAGAACCAGACTTTAGATTACCAGATGATTTGCTTTATCAGCCGTTTGCTTACCAGACAGTCTCTGGTCTTGATATAAATAACTTTAAAGATGTAGTTTTACAGCTAATTCATCCAGCCGGACAAAGACTGTTTAACAATAGGTTATTAGAAGGTACAATAGATGTAAGTGCTAATGTTTCAGTATTTAATAGAGCTAATCTATTCTTAGAACTTGAAGATGTATTTACTGCTAATGATGCACCATTTGGATTTATTGTTTCAAAAGAATTTGGTGATACTGCTAATGTTATAGACTCTGGTACACTTACTTTAGACTCACAAAACTACTTTGCAGTATCTAGTGGAATAAGTAGGTACCTAGAAAGTGCAGATCCAAAATCTGCTAATAGTTATATAGCTGGTGAAACCGTAGAATTTTAAATTAAAAAATTAAGGATTAAAATGGACGATAGTTTTAATGTAACGGGTAAATTAAGGCTCGAACTAAAAAACATCTCAGGTAACATAGTTGATTCGAGGGAAGTTCCTAACTTAGTAGTAGCCTCTGGCAAAGAACATATAGCTTCTCGTATTGCTAGAGTTGGAGGTATTTTTACTAATACTGGATCAACTCAAGTTGCAAATTTAGATGTTAAAGGTAACATTACGTCAGTAATGAATTGTATTGCCTTAGGTAATTCAACTTCTGTAGTAGTTGTTGGAGATACCGACCTGGAAGGAGCTGGTGGCGTTGAAATGGGCAGAGCTGTATTTAGTGGTATTTCTAGAACAGCAAATGCTATTACTTATACTTCTGTTATAGGGGCTGGAACAGCTACCGGAACAGTAAGAACTGCAGGTATTTTTAATAATGTTGGACCGAATACTGGCAATATGTTATGTAGAACTACTTTTGCTGATTTAACAAAAGGTGGTTCTGATTCATTAACTGTAACATGGATAATAAACATCTTATAATATGTCATTTCTACTCAAGGACGTCATACACAAGACTATAGCTGATTCTATATTCAATGAAATATTTTCAGGTAGGTCAAATTTTTACTTTTACACAGGTAAAGTATCAAAGTACCCTGACGAATCGGTGCCCCCTGCTCCAGATGATACTCAATTTGGTGCAACTGATACAAGAAATAGAATTATTAATGTTAAAAAATTAACCACTAATGATCTTTCTTTTGTTGTTGCAAG
>Ga0209535_1002560_pt1 | contig 11841 bp, 18 predicted proteins | sample LinPmetageLP28_FD_184041 | JGI IMG/M metagenome (GOLD analysis project Ga0209535, IMG submission 184041) | Marine viral communities from the Pacific Ocean - LP-28 (SPAdes) (version 2) | ecosystem: Environmental > Aquatic > Marine > Oceanic | place: Pacific Ocean | collected 2009-08-22
CTTGAAGAAATCATCTAGATCAATTACTGCCAGTGCTTTCCTAGAGTTCTTCTTCATCACAACACAAGGTACTAACTTATGTTGACCCTTGGACGCTTGGGTATACCAAGAGTATACAGTAGAAAGTTTATTCTGGTGTTTACACTCAAAGTTAACTCCAACTAAACGTCTAGCAACTTTAGATAACTTCAAGTCTGGTCCATTCTGTCCATTCTTCGCAGTTACTATGTCATTAGGTTTAAGATGTGGAAAAGCTTTTAGTATTTTATCTCGCACCAGGTTTTGTAAGTGAGCACCTTTTCTTTTTTTAGTCGTTGGTGTCATTATTACCTCTTTCACAAATACAAGCGCCACAGTGTCCACAAGGAATTCCCGTTCTACACTTTGGACAAGCACCATCAACTTCTGTTGAGATTTCTTCTTTACAACTCCAACACACAGTTTTTCTTTTAAAAAGATCTTCGAACCTTGCGTGATCGGGATGACGTTCGTTGATATCGGACCATTCAACTTCGGTAGACTTCAACTCGTCTTTACCTTTGTAACCACCTTTTTCATAGATAGTTCCAAGCTCACTTTGTGTCATTTCAGTATACTTTTTGCCGTCTTTATTAGTTACATCTTCTATAATGTGAACTTGAGGGCGAGTACCATCTGAACATCTTACTTGAACTTTTTTAATGTGAATTTCATCAAGTATTTCATCTAGTTTAGATAGATCCCAGTATGTGCCCCTGTAAGATAATTCTCTTTTCAAAGCACTATCAAGATCAGTTCGGTTCAATAAACCTTGATAAGCCCAAGTATCTTCTGTGGTCCACGTCTTTGATTGAAATGGAAATCTTCGTTCTTCAAATGAAGTCCAAATCTTTTTCTCAAAGTCATCCATACTATCTTTGATTAATTGCTCTTTATCTTTGTTCATTGGTGGATCAGTAAAGAACATACTTTCATCTTCAATGGTAACTTCATTCTGTAAATGCCATTTGAAAGCACTGGGGTTTTTGATATGTTTTAAGATCTCTTTTTTATAACCCTCATCATCAAGTTTTTTTCTAACTTCAAACTTCTTCCTATCGATTGTAATAACAAAAAGACGTCTATCCTCTGGGTCAATCTTCATTGGCTTTCGCTCATTTGAAAACATAAAAAATTGACAGAAATTAGGAATTTCAATTTCTTGCTTGCCTTTAGGATTGATGAATAGAGTAGGTTCAGTAATGTAAGGTTTAATTTTATTACTTAAAACTTTACCCTCTTTACCACCCCCCGATAACACAAGTTCATTTAAAACTATAATTTGTTTACCCTCTAGTATAGTTGAATGATCTCTAGTTAAATCGTTAAAAGATACATTGGTTTTAACATTACTTGCACCAAACAAACTTTCCATAAGTAGAGCTAACAAACCTTTTCCAGCGCCTTGAACTTTACCTTTTATAATAATGCACCACTGTATTTTTACACCAGGTTTATCAAGCATAAACTTCAATGTTTGTTTGATGGTGTTCCAATTCTCTTCACCTAACAACCAAGTGTAATAATCATTGATACCTTTGGTGTCACCTTTGATAGACTCAACGTTAACTGGTTTATAAATGTTTAAGTATAAACCAGGTTCTATCCCAGGAACTTCTCTAGCTTTAATTTCAATTACTCCAGGTTTTAATCCTGCGTGACATAAATATGATTTAACTTTTTTTATATTTTCACTTTCAAGTAATTGTCTAGCCATTGGCTGAACATTTTTACCTTTGGTATAATGGGCCCAAGTATCATTCATTTGTTCTTTAGTGAACCAATCGTTTTCCTTAAAGTTCCAAAAATCAACTCTCTTGATTACATAAACATTCTGGTCGGTAATTTCTTGTGAAACTGCGAACAGCACCTTATCGTTAATGTAGGGTAAAACTCCACAATGTGCTTTGACATAGTAGGGGAAGTTTTTTAGAAAATAATCTTTGTCATAATTTTCAGCGCTCTTGATTGCGTGTGCAATATCATTTGCTACATCAACTTTTGGTTTTGAATTTAGATCATCAACAAGTGGTTTACCAAAGTGTTGATTGATTTCTTCGAGTGTAACCTCAAGTGTTGCATCGTGTTTAATATTTAAAGCACAATTAAATAAAGCCTTATGTCGACTCTTACCATCTTCCGTTGAGCTCAATTTCCCAACAGTTGATGCAATTAGTGGGTATTTTCGGTACTTCCAACTGAAATAAAACTGTTCTTCTGTTAGTGGAATTCCACCAGGTCCATAAGCACAAGTATATTCATTATGATATGGCATAAACCACCAAGCACCTGGTTTGTTATCACCAGGTATAGTTGGCAGTGTATGGCCAGTATCACATTTATATAAGAGAACTTTTTCGATTTTTTCTTCTAGCTCTTTAGCTTTAGCTTTAGCCAAAGTAACATCGGTCGGTTTATCGAACCAACCTATAACTCGCCAACGTTTACTCTTGGTCATTACACATCTGTATTCAGTACCAATCATATTCCAAACGTTGTCTGTGATTTCTTTAGGATCAATTTTAATATCTATATCAACACCATAGAATTCTACTTCTCTAGTATCTTCATTGACCGGTGATAATCCTTGAACAACTTTACCACTAATATGACTCGGCCAATCAATAGGTGTTTTCTGTTCATAGACCGAACCTTGTGATGTCATAACACCCGAGTGATGTTTAGCACCATTAAAAATTTCAGATAACCTAGTCATTAGTTACCTCATTTCTTTCAACTACTTTACGTTGAATTATATTTTTATGTATCAACTCACCCAGTAACGAGTGGTGTTCTACATTGATACGTTCAGCAAATATTCTTTGTAAACAATCTTTGCTATGTTTTGGATATTTGTATTGAAGTAATTTAAGTGAGCTTTTCATTAACTCTTCTATAAACTTTTCAATCTTATTTTGAGATTTTAGTAACTCACAGTCACTATGTTCACACAATTTATTCATCTTTAGTACCTCTTCGTTTTGATTTTTTTTTGTTTAATTTGAAAATGTGTTGAACTTTCCCACTCTCTAATAATTTAGAGTCTTGAGAAAATTCATAGTCTTTGCTTTCTGGTAAGTTCTTTCGATGCTTTCTAATATCTATGCCAAGCTCTTCAGCGAATTTACCCATTTCGGCTAACCCGTTGTAAGCTCTGACAATGTCGTTGTATTGTTTGGTCCAATCTTCTTTTTCACTTTCGTGAACACATTGATTATTCCAAAATGCTTTTGCGTATTCTATAAATCTACTTGATATATTAGCAAGTTCTCTATCATACCAATCGATTACTTTTTCTTGTACTCGAATAATAAATTCTAGATCAGCAATTTTTTTATCTTTTACAGATTTCTTTTTTATGGTTTTCGTTTTCATTAGTTACTTCTTCGTTAGTTAGAAGTGACTTGAAATTTTTAACCATTGTTTCTACTGTTTTAGCTTGAGATAGTTTTTCACCAGGCTCAATTATGGTAGATAGTTGTTCAAGATCAGAATAAGTTTTATTCTTTAATGATATTCCTCTGTAGTTGAATTTACAGGTCATCATCACCTCCGTTAGTTATAGGTTTATTTTTTGTCATTCTACTTTCTGATCTTTCTATTATTTTTGATGCACCAGGAATTAAACTAGGTAGACCTTGAGTAGACTCAAGTTCCTTTTGCTTCCTAGCGTCATCAAGAATTTTTTTAAATTTTGCTTCTGCTATCTCATCTCTTGGATCTCGCTTATATGGTTGATAGTTCATATCAAATTGAGGGATAGGTGAGAAAACTGTTGGTTTTACTGTTTGTTTAACAATAGGTTTAACACTAGGTTTAACTCTAGGTTTAACTCTAGGTGTTACAGCCTTTTGTAAGCTCTGTATCTCTGGGACATACTTTTCATAAACCTCATTATGTTTTCTAGCGCTAGCAACATCTTTAAATCCTATGTCTTTTTTATTATTTGAAAACAATCCAGTTGCACTATCGTATTTAACAATCTGTTCTTTAGGGTCAAGATCTTCACCTACAACCATTCCGTCTATAATTCTTTCACCAATTCTATCAAATACATCTTTCTTTACTGGTGCTTTAAATTGTTCTAACTCTAGTTCAGCTTTATTAATTGAGTCTTGAAGTGAAGTAGTATCAATCCCAAGTTCATTCCTTTTAGCCAACATTCTTTTTTGATTTGGTAAATTACGTTTTAAATCAGTGAGTCTATTTTGCTCTGGGGTATTATTGTTTTTAGTGAGCGATTTTATCATTTGGCTATACTGGTGAATTTTCATTAATCTTTTTTCCCAAATGTTCCAAAAGGAAGTCCCTGAATATCTAAATTCTTTAGATACATCTTTACACCTCTGACTAATTCTTTTGGTGTTCTAGGTGAGTATCCATTTTCAGATACAAAGATTGCTTTCATTTGACCTGGTGACATATTAGTGAAGTCAACTGACCCACCTTGGCTTAAAGCTATTTCTCGAAGTCCCTCTAGTGATAAGCTTTCGATATATTCTTCCATAGTACCACTGAAACCTTTTTCAACAGCTTCTTCGTAGTTTCTTTCAATATTATTCATCATTTCTAAATCCATATGAGTCATTGGATCTTTATCTGCTGTCTGTTTCTTCTCTTTTTCTTTTTCTCCTAACTTTATTAACTCTTTAGCAGTGGACCCATCTGAAGTCCCCGGCATCGCTTTTTCTATATTTGGTATTTTCATATTTTACTCCTTATATTTTCTTGGTTTTCAATTTTGACTATTTCCTTTTGCACATAGTCGTATGCTTCTTGAAGAGTTGTTATTTCAAACAACTTCAATCTTAAACGAATTAGAGTTTCATATTCTGGCCTCTGTGGTATCAAATACTCTGCAAGTGATGAATAATTTTTAACTTTTATTTCGTTTGATTGTTTTATTTTTACCATCAGTTAGACCTCGGAATAAAATCACTAGGTAGGTGACCAATATTTCTATAAAAATTAGCCATTGATTTTGATGGATATTTGCATTGAAGTCTTAATTCTTCAGCAACATATTCTTTAATATATTTTGAAGTAAAATCTAATCCTTGAAGACATCGTATAGCTTTACCCATACTTTTATTTGCTATCCAATAATTAGCTTGAAGTAATAATTTGTTATGATCACAAGTAGGTAATATTCTAAACATACCATCTTCAATAGTTCCCCCCAAGTAATCGAGTTCACCTTTAGTTACTTTTAGTGGCTTTCTAATTGAAAGATTTTTTACAGATTTCTTTTTCATTAGTAGTTCCCCTGGTTAAGCTCTGGTTCAACCTTGGTAAAACCTTGGGTTACACTTGTGTTTTCAACAAGTTTAAACACTTGGACAGCTTTAAGTCTTAAAGTGCATCCAATACCAGTTCCGGCTACATTATAACCAACTGGCTCATAGTTAATTTTAACTATTGATCCACCAAAGATATTTTTATCTTTTGGGAATTCATTTAGTTGATCATCAACTATTCTAGGTGATTGTGTAAATGGTTGTTTAGTAATTGAGTTAATTCCACTAGCTTTCATTTTGAAATTAAACTCAACTCTTCCATCTTCTAATACTTTGTATGGAAGTGGTGCTCTATTAACTAGTTTAAGATCATCTGGTGTTTTTTGATGTTGTTTTGCAATTTCACTAGCGACTACATCATTTATTATCTTGATAGTAGCTTTAGCTTCCTCACCATCAACTAATAGTTTTGTGTGGTAAACACCATCAGTATTAAATTGTGTATCTGGTTGTGATATCCACGGGTAAACAGTTTCACCTTTTGGTGAAGTTTTTATCTTTGTCATATTGCTTCCTTTTTATTTATAGGTTTATTAAAAAACATAACTGTGTTGCTCTTTCTAACTTGTAGAGCTCTATCAGTTACATTCTCTTGAGTACGAGGAAGAAAATAATAATGGTAAAATACTTTTGGGTTCCAAATATAACTTTGATTAGTAAGTTTAAGTCTACCCGGAATTACAGAGTATTTAACACCTTCAATGATTTGAACATCAACACCAGTTTTTTTAATTGTGTTGATCTCACGTTCTAACCATTTGTAACTAACACCACATTCTCTAGCCAACTGTTTCATTGGTAGAAATGGTTGTGAAAAGTTAATGCTGTGGATGTCTGTTTGATTTATCATTAGTATTTTCGTTATTCGTCATACCCTACTGATATATAACATCGTTATATAAGTCAACGATGTTTTGGGATATTTAGATAAAATTATAGATCACTAAATATTACGAATATCGTCAAAAATCTCTACGATTTAACGTATTTTATCAATTATTGATTGTGGAATAGGTTTGTTAGCTTTGGGATGACCTTTAGGATATATGAAGTTCTTACTGGTGAAGTATTCATCTTGTCTAGGTTCAGCAATTAATTGAGCTAATTTTTTAACTTCATTTTCTGGATTAAAAGTAGGCAAGGGGAAAGTAGCATATAACCTTTTATATTGACCGGACCAAACAACTTTCTTTACTGTATCAATTCTTTTACCAACTATACTTTGATCTTCTTCTTTTATTCTTTCCCAAAGATATAGAGTAAACCTCATCATCTTCCAGTGTAACTTTAGATTAGTTTTGTTATCTGGTTTCTTCCCAAAGTTTCTTTTGAGTGTTACTAAAGCTTTCTCTGGGTCAACTTTGTTTTCTTTTAAGTACTCTATAACTTTCTTGTAGTCGGACATTCTTCGTTAATATACTCAACGATGATATAGTCAAGTTAATGTATGTATCGGGCCCCATTGGATTAGGTTTTTTCAATGTTTTAAAAAGGGTGATACACCTTTGTGTCAGACAACATCCATATAATTAGCTATATATACTAACGTTTGGACATAAGGTCTTGAAAAATACTTTTTCACTAGGGGAGGTTGGTAAAAAAAATTATTTTTTTAAATTTTCCTATTAGTCCTATATTTTCCTATAGTTATTTAGCGATAGCTTTATAAATACAAAATATATAAGTCGGGAACCATAAAACAGCACAAGCAAGAACACCGAAAATTCCTGAAAAAGATATCACTCCAAGAATTATATTTTCACTTGCAAACATATCCATCAATACGTGTGATGCAAATTTAAACTCTGGGTTAATGAATTCAAACCAAGCTAAACCACCAATTATAACAAAAGCATATTTTAAAATATTGGGACCGGGGAAGTCTTTCCATTTTTCTAAAAAGATTTCATTTGCTTTATTGATCATAATTAATTTTATTTATAAATCTCCTTTTCACACTCTCTTCTAACAAATACATCACCTTTAACCCCATCATCAGTAGCATCAATTTTTGCTAATTCTTTCAAAGATTTGACTTGAAAATAAACAAGATAGCTTTCAATACAAACATCCATCTTTTTTTTAATCATATCTTGTTGAGGTTTTGTTAAAGCAACATAAGTTGTAATAGAAATTATTATAGCTCCTACAAGTATCGCAAGTGGTGTGAGATAGGTTTTCATTTTAAAATTTATTTTTTGCTGTATCACAATTAAAATACCCATCAAAAGTACTTTTATATTTTTTAAGATCTTGATGAACTATTTTTGCCCAAAAATTACGATCTCCTAATTTATCAGCTTCTATAATTTTTTTTGTAACCTCCTCAATGTGTATTTCATTTTGCTGATCAGTTAACTCATAAGTGTTAACTGACAACATACCCGTATTTCTATTCAAAGAGTGTCTAAATTTAAATTTTTTATCTGCACTTGCAAGAGCGTAATTAAAGATACCATTTTCTAAAAAATAAAAATCTGGATCACCACCATTAAAACTAATTTTTTTATCACTCTGGAAAATTGTTATACTTCCAACAAAGTCTGGGTTATTAGTATTTACACAAACTAAATTTATTTCGTTTGCTTTACTAATGTTACACCATAAAAAACTGATAAAAGTTATGAATAATAATTTTTTCACTTAATCTATTTGATTTTTAATTTAAAATAAAAAAATCCGTGAGTTTTTATATCAGGGTCCTGAATTACACTCACTAATTCCCATCCACTTGCACCAACACCATTTAAAATATCTGTAACAGCATCATCTTCCATATCACCTGAATAACTCAAGGGTAGATGTTTAACTCTGTATTCAAACTGCATAACTTATGTTTTCTTATACTGGTTTCGTATGAAAACTATTATGTAAGTAATGATAAATGCAAAGATAAAATCTTCAAAGTTATCTCTGCCAATTCTCCAAGAACGAGCATTTAAAACATCATAAAATAAATGAAAACTAGAACCATCTGGCCCTGGGGCTTCAAATAAACTAACTATAACCACAAATAAGAACCCTCCCATATAAGCAGTTAAAAGGTCTAGTAAGTGTCTTTTTGTATTCTTATTTGTTATGAGTTTATTATTGGGGTTTGAGGCCATCATCATAAAGATGAGTAGGCTAAAAAATGAGAGTATTATTACCCAATACATAATTTAGCCTATCAAAAATTCAAACTCTACTCAATATCAATTAGCCTTTTTAAACTTCAATATTTCAGCAACTTGGGTAGCACTCTTGACTACTTCTTGTTGATGTTCCTGGTAGTAAAATCTTTCAAGCGTTTCCGGTCGTAAATGTCCGGTCAACTTTGAAGCCCTTTGAGTGTCACCATTGAAAACTTGAGTTGCTATAGTTGAATAAGTTTTCCTAAAGCTTTTTAATGCACCAAAAGAAATGTCAGCTTTCTCTTTTACTTTTTGCCAACAATTAAAGACTACTTTCATTCTGCTATCATAACCATTTAGATATTCTGGGTTGATGTTGGTAGCAGTAAGAACTCTAGTTGTAGGAAATAACCAAGGTACCTTGTTGTAAATCTGATACCCCTCTGTATCTCTTTGATCTTCAAGCATATCTAAAACAAACTTCACCGGTTCAGTAATTGTTATGAACTGATCTTCTCTTATTTTAGATATTTCTTTAGGTATTTGAATTATTCCTTGATCTAAATTTATATATTCTCTTTTGATCTTTATAACTTCCTGAAATCTTCTTCCAGTAAACATCATAAATAGAATACAAGCAGTGCTAAAAGGAAACTGTTGTTTTAGCTCAATGCAAGCTTGTTTTATTCTCTGAAGTTCACCAATAGAAAACTTATGTCGATTATATTGTGTTGCAAAGTTAACTAAATTCTTCGGACGTTTGAGAACTACAGTAGCACCAGGGTTGAAACCTGGGTTAGACCCAAGGTAGTCCTTTTCACTAGCAAAAGCCCACAAGTATTTTAAAGCTTTTAGACAGTTTTTTTGTGTTCCATAGACTTCATACTTCTTGATGTAACTCTTCATCATCCCTTTATCTAAACAAGTGATTATATTATCGCTAATTGGATCATCATATAAAGAACAAACACCGGAAACATTATAGTGTTTACCTTTTGGAAATACTCCAACACCACCAGGGAATAATTTAAATAGCTCGTCAAAATCTTTGATAGAGCTCTTTCGATCTGGTCCACTAATCTTTGTGAAGATAGGTTTATTTCTAAAGGCCATTATTCCATCACCCTCAAATTCAGTAAACTTTATAAATCTACCTCTTTTATTATAGCCACATAAATACCTAAAAATATCGGTCATATGTATTTTAGCTAATGACCCCTCAACTTTTAATCTTGGGAATGATAGCTTACAAATCTGTTCTATGACTTGTTTGATTGTAGGTGTTTCATATCTATCAATTACATCTTTATAGTCAGGTCTGTTTTCCTCCAAGTAAACTTTTGGGTCAACCAACCAGTGTAACTTTTTGTTTCTAATGGTATTCCCCAAGTCATCCATAAGTTTTCTTACTTCACGACATTTGAACTTGGGCTTAAAAGCACCGATGTTTACTATGAATTGTTTACTTTTGAATGTTCCACGAACTACAAAGTATTTTATATGAGTGTCTCTCATATATTGAAGTTTCAAACCATCTAGGTATTCAGAGCCATCTTTGTCAGAATACTCGAAACTGATTATCTTATGATTTTTTTTACCAAAGACTTCTGGTGCCAAAAATAAGTTTTGAATTGTTGAGTTATCAAAAAAAATAACTCCATTTTTCCCTTTAATTTCCATTATTATCACTTTCATTTATTCGTTAAAATTACTTTCAGTTTTAACTGTTGAAAGGGATAAGTATTGGTATTCGCAAGTTTGAGTAAAGGTTGGGGAAGATTAGGGATTGTCTTATTGCTCGATCGATCCCACTTTCGACAACACTTTGCTACACCTCGACGAGTTATGTATGCGCCCTTTTAACAGCGTAAACTCTAGCATAATTTAGGATCTCGGGGAATACAGAAAATTCGTCAAGGTGCTTTGACGAGGTCAAAAGGCGATTATCTCTAAATTTCCCTTAAATTTCCCTTAAAATAAAAACCTCCAAGTGTAACGACACACCTGGAGGTTTAACGAATTGTTACTAATGATGGTTTAAATATAGGGTATTACCTTGAGATTACAAAAGGTATCTATCCCATAGTTATCCCATAGAGTTAACCTAGGTGTTACCCAGGTGTTACCTAGATTTCGTACGGACCTTTTTTAATGATCTTACGACCTCTGTTTGTGGTTTGGAATAAGTTGGGTCTAGTTTTGTGAAGTACCGGGTTATAGTGGTCTATATTCTTTGAGCTCATATTAATCAATCCAGTTCCATATTGTTTACGGATAGGTTGCTCTAGTGACTTTCTTAATCGTTCTAGTTTTTGTTGCTTTGCTATCTCAATGGCGTCCGGCAACAACTCTTGGACTTCCTCTGGGACATTATGTTTTAACTTGGCCAACATTCTGATCTCATTGGTTCTTTGAAACTGTGGTTTGTAGTTTGGGTTCTTGCTATCAAAGTGATTACCACGATTTCTAACTCTTTTTGTCCCCGGGGATATAGCTTTAGAAACTACTAGCTTTGGACCGACCTTGACGTCCCCACTGAATAAATACTTTCCGTTTTCAAAAATATATTGGTCTTTATATTGACCTCTTCGCATACGTTTTTTTAAAGTATCTGTTGGTATACCTAGCTTTTGACTAAATTCTGATCTGGTTAGTTTAAATTTGCTCATAGTGTTTAAGTTAACAAGGTAACTTTGTTACGTTATATTATGTCCCCACTATATAGGACCAACAAAACTTTTAAACTAGACTTTGTCCTTTAACTCACTGACTCACTAACTCAACCTATTTCAAGGTTCATCCTAAATAAAAAAATATATCTATACGTACTGACAGCACGAGTAAACCAGTTTATATGTTTTTGGTGAGTAGGTGAGTCACTCCTTGATGAGCTTGAAGAAATCATCTAGATCAATTACTGCCAGTGCTTTCCTAGAGTTCTTCTTCATCACAACACAAGGTACTAACTTATGTTGACCTTTGGACGCTTGGGTATACCAAGAGTACACAGTAGAAAGTTTATTCTGGTGTTTACACTCAAAGTTAACTCCAACTAAACGTCTAGCAACTTTAGACAACTTCAAGTCTGGTCCATTCTGTCCATTCTTCGCAGTTACTATGTCATTAGGTTTAAGATGTGGAAAAGCTTTTAGTATTTTATCTCGCACTAGGTTTTGTAAGTGAGCACCTTTTCTTTTTTTAGTCGTTGGTGTCATTATCACCTCTTTCACAAATACAAGCACCACAGTGTCGACAAGGAATTCCCGTTCTACACTTTGAACAAGCGCCATCAACTTCTGTTGAGATTTCTTCTTTACAACTCCAACACACAGTTTTTCTTTTAAAAAGATCTTCGAACCTTGCGTGATCGGGATGACGTTCGTTGATATCGGACCATTCAACTTCGGTAGACT
>Ga0209535_1002561_pt1 | contig 11840 bp, 7 predicted proteins | sample LinPmetageLP28_FD_184041 | JGI IMG/M metagenome (GOLD analysis project Ga0209535, IMG submission 184041) | Marine viral communities from the Pacific Ocean - LP-28 (SPAdes) (version 2) | ecosystem: Environmental > Aquatic > Marine > Oceanic | place: Pacific Ocean | collected 2009-08-22
AAAGCCACCCATATTATTCTGTTGCATAATGCCCTCTTACTTTTTAACTAAGCTGCCACCGAAGTACATACCTATGATTGCTGATACAAGGTTTGTATCTAATTGTGTTATTACCAAGCCTTGAAAAGTTATCCATTCAAATACTTCTCTACCGTCTGTAAAGAATAAAAAGCCCGGATGAAACAGTGTATATCCTACTGTTACATCAACATCTGGATAATATACTGCTACCAGTTTAGGTAGTATAACGATTGCAAAGACAGATGATAGAGCAATGATACGTCTTGTCCACTGAAATCCTTTGTCTTGTACGTTACGTGCAGACTCTACAGCTTTGAGTTGAAACTCGCCACGAGTAATTAACATCTTCTGCTCATCTTGTTTAGCCTTCATACGCTGAGACCACAGGCTTAATACACTACTCAATAGAGTAGAACCTAGCATAGTTATAATTTCAAATGGGAACATCAAACGCTTCCTCCATAAGTTCTTCGTAAAGTTTTCTAAAGTTTTCTAATTCCATAAAGCCTAGTCCTTGTCCAATCTGGTGCATTCTATAAATGTTATAGGCTATGCCTAATTGTTTCTCAGTATATAAGAGCATATGGGTCTTGCCAACTTCCTTCGGCTAATTGTTTTTCTTGTTGTCTTCGGTTTATTAAACCTTGATCTGGTCGTGGTTTACCGTCTGCTCCTGTTATATTTACAAACCCTATTACTGGGTCAAACGCTTCTTTATAAAACTTATCCATGTCTCCTGTAATAAAACCTTGTAAAGCTTTTGATTTACCAACTTCTGTAGCACCGTTATTAAATAATAAACTAAAAAGAGCCTGTTGTTTATTATGAGGTGTATCTTTTCTCACCTGAACAGGAACTAAATTATTATATTCTTTTTCTAAAAGTTTTAATCTATCTTGCACAAGCTTTACAGTTTCGGCAACAGTCGCACTTGTAACTCCACTGTTAGTTACTCCACCTAAAGTAGAAACATCTTTTCTACCGTGCTGTTCTTGAAATCTTTTGCTGCCTTCGTGTGCTTGATAAACTTTATCAAGGTTACCACCTCGATAATCTTTGTAAAGTTTTGCATCTTCAGTAGCAAGAATAAAGTTTAACATATCTTGGTCGGTGGCTAGTTTGTATATTTCTTGAATTGCTCCACCTTCTTGAAAACCTATTCTTTTTTCTTCTTCTTCATCAACCATTTTATAAATAATTTCTTCTTCAGGTATTGCATCTATTGAACCACCGGCTGCAAACTTAAATCGTTTGTTATCTTTTTTAGAGAATGCCATAAACATTTCATCATCTGGTGAAGCCTTTGTAACATTCTTAGCAATAACCAATGGACCAACTTGTATAACTTCATCAGCAGCTACAACTGGCATTTGATCTGCCTTATCATAAAAATAACTGTATCTATATGGATTCATACCAACCTGTGTCCACTCTTTAGACTTAAGTTTTTCTGTTACAAATTTATGTGCTTGTTCTGGGGTATGTTCTTTCCAATTACCATGCATACGTGCAATAGTTCCTTTAGGACTTTTCTTTGTAGCAATACTAAAAGCAGCAGTAGGTACAGTTTTAAACTCTACATTTTTTATCCATCCTGTTTGAGCATACGCAAGTGGAGAACCTGATCTTTTTGTACCATCGTGTATAGTTACTATCCAAGAGTCATAGTTATCATATGCTGGTATATCTAAACGAAGAGACAAATTATCTCCTTCTTTAAAAGTTTTATTTAAACCAACAATTCCTTTTTTAACTTGGTCAGATTTTAACGCTTGTGCAATTTCTTTTATAGGAGTTATACGTGGTACTTTTTCAAACGGTACAACAGGCATAAATTTTTCTACAACATCTCTGTATTCAAACACATCTATTGCACCATTTTGTAAATCTTTTGCAGCGTATAATACTTCATCCACCTGTTTTCTTTTTTGTGGTAAACCTGTGTCTGCTTCTTTTAAATCGACTTCTCTTTTTCTGTCGTTTTTCCAAGTGTCAACAGCATCATCATTTAAATCTAATAACCTGTATGCTTCCGGTCTAGTGTCTGCTGGTTTAGCTTCTGGAATGTCTTTTATTTTTTTTACTTTGTTGGCATCAACCGCACTTAGTACAGATTTTATAAAGCCACCAACTGCAAAAGGCTTTCTATCTTCAGAATAAGGTTCTCCGGTTAAAGGATTAATTCTATTAGCCGGGTCTTCTTTGGTAAAAGGAACATCATCTTTTCCTTCTATCAATCCACCTGAAGCTTTTCCCACTCTTTCCTCTTCTGGAATAACCAAAATAGGCAGCATGTTAAATTGTATAGAAATTTTATTATACTCTCTTATAAACTTTTTAAATGACATACCCTTTGGAGAGTTAGTTTTAAGAACTTGATTTATAAAGTTATCACTAAGGTCAACGGGTTGAAAAGAGTTGATAGTTTTATTTAATATTAATCTTTCTGTCTTATCAAAATTAGATAAATTATCGTTTAGTACTTCACCAATTTCAAAACTTTTAATTTTAAAAGTTTTGGCAGCTTCAATAGCTCTTTGTCCTGCTACATATTTTTTATAGTATTTATTGTTTTGATCTTTGTAAGCATCTAATACATCTTGGTAAGATTTACCAACCTCTACACTGCTTTGAATGTTTGTTATAGCTGTTGTATGTGCACGATTTAATTCTTTCATTTTAAAACCTAATGCAGTTTTTAAAGAATCTCTGTCTAAAGAATTAAAACGTAATCCTGTAGCGTTTACCATTAACTCTGTTCCAATGCTTAAATCATCTCCATACTGAGTTCGTGGATTATTTTCAGTTATTTGTTTGTATATTTGATTTCCTAGTTTGTCTGGTCCAATTGTTCCTGTAGGGTCTAGTTGTTTTAAAGTAGCTGGTATTTGAGTTTCAAAGATATGCATAAAAATTGGTAGCATATTTTCAATACCACCATCTACTTCATACCCATCAATCTTTCTTCCAGCAGAAGCATCTCCTCTTATGGCTGCTGAAAAACTATCTACTAAAGCTTCTGTTAAAAGAGTTTCTGATACAAAAGGTTTTAAAAATGACATAGCTCCTTCTGAAGTAGCAGACAACATACGAGATGCAAATGCTTCATCTGGTATGCTTGGATTAAGTAGCTCATCTAAACTTGCTCTAATCATATTAACAACAGGAGCTGTTGGGTCTACAAATTGTAAATCAGAATAATAAAGTTCACCCGTAATAGGATTTCTACCATAAGCTAAGTTACTTCCTTTTGCCCATTCTGGTAAAGCTAATGCTCTTACAGCTTCATGTTCTTCTGTAGTAACACCATATGCAAACTTGGTTGCTTCTTCTAAACCAACACCTCCGGCTGCTCCTACTGATGTTACACCTGCAAGTCTTTTATATCCACGTGCTTCAAGAACTTCATTACCAGAAAATATTTCTTTACGTGCTTGAATCGTAGAGTAATACATGTTCCTAAACTGTTCAGCATGGAACGAGAAAAAATTACCAACAGGCAGTTGTCTTAGTGCTTTAGCTGCAGGAGGAACCAACGAATACGTAGGCATAGTATTACGAATAATTTGAGCAGCTTCTTGTCTTAACAAAGCTTCAGGTTTTTTTTGATTAACAGGCATTAACTCGTTTGCTTCTTTTAAAACTTTAAGTTCTTTGTGAAATCCTGCAATTCTCCAGATATCGTCTTCAGCAGTATATAACTTTTCAGCAAACTTTAAAGGTGAGAGTGCTTTTGTTTTTGCATTTTGCAATCCTTGTACATACCACTTTTGATTAGCTACTACATTTTGGGGTGTAATTTTTACAGCATCATTTATAAGAGCTTTAAAATCTCCAACCCGAACACTTTGATTAACTAAACCTAAACGTAAAAACTCTTCATACATTTTATTTAGTTCGCCTTCTTGATTTTTAGCGTTCTTAAATCTATTTTGTAAAACTGTAAAAGCATCTCGAGTATCACTAGAAAAAGGATTCATTCCATTTCTAGCCATAATAATTCCACCACCAATTGTGTTTCGTATATGAGTGTACCAACTTCCAACCGTTGCAGCAGATTGAGCATTACCTTTTAAACCAAAGTACAGTCTAAATATTCCATTTGTTTCTGTAGACAACTCTCCAATACTTTTAAAAAGTGTTGCAATTTCAGGAGTTGTTAGCCAACCATCTAATGTGTGATACTGTTGACCTTCAATTTTTCCAGTTAAAAATCTTTTATCAGCTCCTTCCGGAAGCTGAGAATACTTACCCTTTTCTCTAAAGAAATATTTACCTTTACCAGCTTGTAAAAAATCATCGTGCATTTTTGTTTGATGATAAAAACTTGCCATTTTTTCTATAGTTCTAAATACTGAAGTTGGGGTGTCTTTGTTTTCACCAAATAAATCACGTAAAGGTTTTGCAATACTTTGTCTTTCAGCAAATATTTTTTTAGCTTGAGGTGCACCTAACATTTCATTAAAGTGTTTATATACTTTATCTTTCATACCAATTCCCATAAACTTATCAATACGGGATTTGGCAACTTCAAGAATTTGTTTATCAGACTGACCATATGCAGATGGTTCATTTTTTCTTATTTGTTTAGCAACATATGCAACAGCACGGTCATATACTTCTTGTGAAGGTCTATAATTAGGATTGTCAAAAAGATCATAAGTTTTTCTAGTATATCTACCTATGTTACTCATTATTTCTTTTTTAATTTCAGGTGGAATGCTTTTGCTTTGCAACAACATATCACTTAATTCATCAATGGTAGTTCTAATCTCTTCTGCAACAGGTCTTAATTGTTCAGGTAAATCTTGTAAAGCTACTTTTTTATTTACAGTAGTTTTTACTTCTTTACCATTAACAGTTGTTGTACCTGTAACTTTTTTAATTGTTCTTTGATTTATATAATTATCAAATAATGTATTTAAGTTTTCTTCAGTAGGTTTAAAGTCGTCTGCTAAATCTCTAATAGCTACGCTTAATTTGTTGCTTAAATCTTCTGCTCTGGCAGTCCAAGCTAACACTTCTTGATCTGCATTCATTTTAATTGTATGCATCTCAGGAGTGTACAAACCTCTACTTGTTGTTATGGTTTGCCAAAATCTTTGAGTTCTGTTTAATAACCTACCTGTAAATGTAGTGTCGTCTGCGTATGTTAATTCTTTTATAACGTCTTTGTTTGGTTCTTGTGTTGGAGCAGGTTTAGATTCTTCGCGTGTTTTAGTTGCTGTATTTTTAAAAGCACCCACAGCTTCAGGTCCTTTTTCTTTAACACCTCTTAAATATCTAATAATTGTAGGTGCACTAAAAACAAGACCAATACCACCAGAAATTAAACCACCTTCAACTAAAACTCCGAGTCTTTGTTCAAGCTCTGTTTTATCATCACTGGCTTCTAACATTTCAAATACGCTGCCTAATAATGAATCATCGTCAACATATTCACCAAGCATTAAAGATAGACTGGCTTCTTCTGGAGTTAAAATAGTTTGTGTAGAAAGTTCTGCTGCTCCTAAATTTATAGCACCTTTACGAAAGCTTTGTGCTTTTTTAGAAATATCTTTAGGGTCTTTCGAAACTCGTTTTGTTATTGGTTCAATAATACCTTTTTTACCACCAATAAAAGATGCAGCAATTGAACCTACTATTTCTGCTGCAGTACCTGCGGTTGTTTCTGTTTGATTTTTAGCTGTTAAATATTTTATACCCTCATCATCTTTTGTTTCTGTAAAAATATCTTGACCATACATAGACTGTAAAACATTACTAATGTTGTCTCGTTTAGCCTGTTTAGTTTCTTTTGCTAATGGTCGACCTAAAGCTAACTCAGAAGCAAACTCAACTAACTCAGCAGTTCCACCTATTAAAGATTCAGATATACCTGCTGCAACTCTTCTAGGTTCTGTTGTATACAGTTGAGCAGCTCTGGCTAATCCAGTCTTTTTAATTTGTGAGGGTTTAGGTCTAGTAGGTGTAACACCTTGAGCAGTTGCTAAAGATTTGAATTCATTATAATCCATATCTTTATAAGCTGTATCATTTTCATACAGATATTGTACAAGCTCATCATCGGTATAGCTTGTGAAAGCATCAGGATATTCATTCCTAAAATTATCTAAGGGAGTTGCCATAAAAACTTTTTAGTCAGCTAGGCTGGTTGCGTTTTGTAATATTTGACTTTGTGGTACTTGTATTTTTAAAGAGTCTCTAAATCTTGGTGTACCTAATAATTGTTTTGTGCTTAAAAATGCTGTAGCGTTATTTTCAAAAGATGTTGCCATAGCCTGTGCTGTTTTTCTTCTTAAACCAAAATATTGTTTACCATATGCGTTAGATAAAATTCGATAAGACACTGAGTCTTCATCTAAGTCTGAAGAAATATTAAAATTAACAGCTTCTAGTTCTGATAATATTTGTTTACCTTGAGGTCCTCCTTCATTTAATTCTTCAATAAGTGTTTTACGTGAGGTATCTAAAAAGTCTTGAGAAAAAACAATATTTTCCATTACGGGGTCTAGTCCACTTCTAAATTTAGTTACGTCTTCTTGAATAGTATTAAGTGAAACTTTAAAAATTGATTCAGTAGCATCTCTAAGCATTTTTTCATCTGCAGAAATAAACTGAGATTTTTCAATTTGATCGAAAAAATTATTCATTAGTTCTTTTTGTTTTGGTTCATTGTTTTCTGCAAGAACTTCAACCCAGCCTTCTGCTGCTTCAATCGCTGCACTTTGTTTATCTTTTGTTAATCCAAAACTTGCAAGTCTATTTTCATTGCGAAGTCTTTTAACTGCAGCACCACTTACTTCTCCTACAGCAACTCCGTCTTGTAATTGTTTATAAGTAGAATAACCATAAGAACGAGCTATTTTTAAATTAAGATCATTTTCTAAAGCTTCAAATTCTTGAGAACGAGTGTCTAATGCATATTCTGTTAAGTTAGCTTTTAAATCTGCCATAGTCATTCCATCAGCACGAACATCTCGTAAGAATTGTTGTTCTAATTCAGGAACATCACTTCCTATAGCTTTTTGAAACTCTTCTTTAATATACGAAGCTGTAACTGTTTCTTGGTCTACATTTAAACTTACTTTAGAGTTTTGATTTTCACCAACATCATATTTATAAAATTGATTAATCTTTTTTTGTTTGCTATCTAATAAATCTTTAGCTGTTCCAACTTCTGTATTATATTCAGCATCAGATTTTCCAATACCTACCATACCTAAAGCTTTATGTACCAAACTAACATTTTGTGGAGATGCAATCTGTTTACCTCTTTTGTACATATAGTCCTTTGCTTCGGCTGAAAAAGCTTCTAAAGTTCGTGGAGCAGTTTTAACATCAATGTTTGTCATTTGTGCTAGATGATCTGCATATGGATTTTCCTTAATCCAACTAGCCATCCATTTTCTTTTTATATCATTACCGTTTTCTAATCCACCATTAGGACCAAACAAAGATTCTAACTTACCACTTTCTAGTGCAGAATTAAATGCTTCTTCAGCTTGGGGTTTAAAATATACATTTTGAGTTTTAGATTTAATTTCTTGGTCTCGTTCTATTAAATCCATTTGTGTTTGAAACTGAGAAGCAAGTTTAGCTTCTAAAGCAGCGTTTTCTATTTCTTGACTTCTCAATCTGTCTGCAACTCTAGATTGTCTAGATGCTTCAGCAGCATTAAAAAATAAACTACCCAACAAAACATTACGTGCTCTGTTTTTTTTCTTACCTGTTCCTGATAAATAAGCTCCTGCTAGTTCGCCAAAACTTTGACCCGGCTTACCTAATAGACTTGTCATTTTGTTATCTGCCATAATTAATCCTGTTTTCCTAATAAACTATTTGAAGTTTCGTCTTTTACTTGTGACAATAAACTTGGTGATATTTCTTTGTCTTCTATAATTGTTTTAATATCTTCTGGAACTGATTGTGGATTTACATCTTGGACTGCTTTTTTTCTTACATCATCTAATGTACTAACAGCACCTTGCAATTGTTTTACTTTTTCGTCTCCACTTAACTCAGTTTCACCAAATCCATCAGCAGAGTCTAATGTATATTGTATATCTGCTTTTTCTGCAAGAGACATAACCATATACATTGTTGGTTCCATTAATAAGAGCATAACATCCGGATTAAACTTACCTTCTATAAAGGCTGTGTATAATGTAATAGAAGCAATATCTATAACACCAACACCTTTATCTAGTGCAATAAGAGTATTACGCAATGCTTCTGGTTCTGTTAAAGCTTCAAACACTTCAACCATTGCATCTTTTGTATCTACAGTTTGTGGTGGTCGTTCCCACGCATACTGTTGGTCTGGGCTGTTTGTTAAAGATTGTCCGGGTAGAGGTCTTCCAGCATTTAAACTGTTACCTAAAAACTCAATTGATTTTTCTGTGACTGCCATATTGTTATCCTGCGACTGTTGGTGATGCTAGTGGTTGGTAGAACTGTGACATGTATTGAGGAGTTCCAGTACCATATAATGTTTGTTGAGAAATTTCTTGAAACGAAGGAACACGAGTTGTGTTTGTGGCTGCAGCATATGAAGGGGCAATGTCTTGAATGTAAGAACCTTGTGCCATTTCCATTGGTGAGCTAGGTTGAACACCTCTGCTGACAAACGGTTGCTCTGGTTCACCCATTACTTCTTGCATAATTAAAGAGCTTGTAACTCCTGTTGCCACATCGCCTACAAACTCTCCACTTGTCACTCCTTCGACAGCAGAACTTGCTAAGTTTTTAGCTCCTTTTGCAGTCATGCCAATTGGGTCACTTGCAAATCTTCCAACCTTTTCTCCAAAGGTAGCACCTTCTTGGAGTCTAGCAAATTTTGTAGGATTTTCTGCCATTTGTTTTAATGTTGCTCCGGGCTCTCCAACTAAATTTGACCCAGCATCTGCAAATAAATCTTTTTCAAACAAACTATCTGGCACTCCTTTTTCTACAATATTTGCAGTTTCTGATAATGTTTGAGTAATTGAATTATTAACAGTCGGCTTAATTGTACCACTACTAACTCCTTCTGCAAGAACATTGTTTACATTAATAGCTTTATCTATAGGCGTAACTCCACTTTCTATTGCAGAGTTAAAAGTACTAGCTGTAATATTTTTAGTTCCTTCTGAAAGTGTAGATTGAGCCAACTTATCTGCTGCTCCTGCTGCTACCTTTCCAGCTTCAGCTCCGACTTCAGCAGTTAATTTTGCACCTTCAAGACCAGCTTGAGCTGCAGCATCTCCGAAACCGAGAGCACTCTTTGCACCTTTAAAAGCTCCTTTGAAAAAGTTACCTATTCCCGGAAACATAAAGTTAATTGCCATGCTTCCAAGTATACCGCCCAACGGAGAGCTAAATAATTTTTTAATTCCTTTTTTTATTTTTCTACCTATCTTTCTTAATTTTCCCATGTTTTATCTTCCTCTTCCGATACCATATGATGGTGCAGTATATCCAGTGCTAAAAGAATTACCTAAACTACTAACCAAAGTAGTTAAGTAATCATCGTACACTTGTCCAGACTTACCTTCGTTTGCAACCGCAGTCGCAATAATTTGTGCCTTTCTGTTTTCTTCATTTTCAAAAGCCCTGAAATCAAAGTCAGCTTGATCTCTTAATTCTTGCCATAGCAAAGCTTGAGACTGTGTTGTTAAACCAAAAGCATTTTGTGCGTTCTGCATATTAATTTGATTTTGTGCAGCAGTGTTAATTGTATTAGCTTGTCTTCTCCATTGAACATTAGAAGCTTCAACAGCAGCAGCGTTTTGTGCGTTCCATTGATTCCTTGCAAAGTCTTGTTGAGAATTAAATTGATCTACCTGTGTAACTAACTGAGCATTAAATTTATTTACATCAGCTTGTCTTTGTGCATCTCTAGCTGTAGCAGCATTTTCTTGAGTAGCATTAAATTGGCTCATGGCATTCATTTGAGAAGCATTATATTGATTCATCTGTGCATTAAGATTTGTCATAAACTGATTAGTTTGATTTTCACTAGCAGCATTAAACTGAGCTGCAGCATTTTGAGCAGATTGATTACTTAACACACGTTGTTGATTTTGTTGAGCCTTTAATACATTTGCTTGTTGATTATTACTTAGATTAGTTAAATCCATTTGTAAGAATGCTTGAGCATTTTGTATTTGTGTACGCTGATTAAAGTCTGCTTCAGTTAAGTTAGCCTGAGACATTAATGCTGCATCTTGTATAATAGCTTGTTGGTCCATACTAGCATCTGTAATACCTACAGTTTGTAAAAACTTGCTATTAGATAGAGCTATTTGTTGGTCAGAACTAAACTGAGCCATGTTAAGTTGGAAGACATTACTTGCATTTGTTAATGCTGTCTGTTGTCCTCTTGCAGCATTAGCTTCAGCTTCTTGAGCTTCTATTGCTTTTTGCTGTCCTACACTAGCTTGTATCGCTTGTGCATTAGACTGTGCAAGTGGCATAGCTGATGTTATAATAGCATTGAACAAGGCATCTCTACCCACCGTAGATGCTGACATACCACGTTGAGCTAACATAGATTCTACTGATGATACAGCAGGTTTAGCCCAAGTAGGAATTTCACCTTCTTCAATACCTTTTAATAAACTATCTAACTGATTAGATACTAATGCATCTTCAGGTAGTCCAGCAATAACTCCACGTTCAGCTTCACTAAAATCTGTTAGCCTAGCTTCTAAAGTTTCTGGATCGTTACCTAACTGTTCAATATCAGAAGCACTTAGTCCAGCAGTTTCTAATTGTTTTTTAGCTCTTGTTACTCTTGCTAAAGAACTACCCACATTTTGTACTGCTGTAGATTGAGCTTCAGGACTTAATGTACCAACAACTCTCTCAGTTAATGCACCCTCTGGAATATCAATAGTTGCAGATTGCGTTGGGTCTATACGTTCAACACCTGCAGCTTGTGCAATAGCATCGTCTGATATTTGCCCCTGTGCAGCTTCTACTTGTGCATCCGGAGTTACAGTAGTTGCTGTCATTTGTGCAGCTTGTATCTCTTGTGGAGTTTGTGCAGTTGTTACATCACCTGTAGTAACTGTCTCTGGTGCAACTTGTGCAGCTTGGGTGGCAGACACTGTAGTAGGTGCTGCCATTGTTGTAGTTGTTGTTGGTATGTCTGTAGAAACTTGTTGAGCATCTGGAATAACTGCAGATTCAGGTACAACACCTTGTGCAGATTGTGTAATAGTATCAGCAGTCTCTTGGATACGAGCAGTTCTTTCTCTATCTGCAGTAGTATCTCTAATAAGTTGAGCACGTGCTGATGCTAATCTAGCTTCTTCTGCTTCTAATCTTTCTGCTTCTGCTTTTAATCTAGCTTCTTCTTCAATTTGTGCTTGAGTTTTAGGTGCTGGTGTTGGTTCAGGTGTGACTTCTCCAACTTGTTGGTTTTGAACTTGAGTTTGCGGAGCAGTTGATACGGTGGTAGGAGTACTTACACTTCTTACTTCAGGCAAAACTGAAGCTGTAGTTGCAACCGGTGCAGGTGCTGGTGCTCTAGTAGGAGCAGGTGCACTACCGCCTGTATTTAAATTAGATTCTGTGTCAAATTTTCTTTGAGTTTGTTTTCTTTGTGCTTCTTCATCATCTAGTTCTACACGCATATTACGAACAAACTCGCCTTCACGATACCCAACTCTACCACCTTGAGTATAGTCGTCTCTAGCTATTCCACCACTTCTTTTTCTATTTCTTCTTTTTGCCATTATTAAATCCTATATACCTATTTTACTTAACTTCAAAGAGTTTGTCAAGCTTTTCACCAATTTTATCTATTCTGTCCATGAGTAATCCCATGTCGT
>Ga0209535_1002562_pt1 | contig 11837 bp, 14 predicted proteins | sample LinPmetageLP28_FD_184041 | JGI IMG/M metagenome (GOLD analysis project Ga0209535, IMG submission 184041) | Marine viral communities from the Pacific Ocean - LP-28 (SPAdes) (version 2) | ecosystem: Environmental > Aquatic > Marine > Oceanic | place: Pacific Ocean | collected 2009-08-22
GACACACTCAAAGACTTCTTAGAACTTATTGAGTTTAGCAACGGTAAGATACTAGATCTACACCATGATCGTGCCAAGATGGGTACAGATAATGATGCAGAACTTGTCGGTGAGATCCTCAACAATGATTTCGTGGAGGTAGATGAGTAATGAACCACCCTGCTGAACTACAAGTCTTTAGCTTCTTGCAAAAGGCTATGAAGGGTGAAGCTACAATGACAGAGGAGGTGACCGACTTGGTTGCCTCCGATGTTAAGGCTGCTATGAACAAGCAGTTCAACTCTCCACCACGTGATGCATTTAGACTACGTATGTCTAACATAGGCAGACCTAAGTGTCAGTTGTGGTTTGAGAAGAATGACCCTGAAGATAAGCTACCTTTGCCTCCACACTTCCTGATGAACATGATACTAGGTGATCTAGTTGAAGCTGTGTTCAAAGGGTTACTACGTGCAGCAGGTGCTGAGTTTAAAGACAACGATACTGTCACACTCACACTGCCTGATGGACAGAAGATCAAGGGTGAGTACGACATGGAAATGGATGGCAAGATAGATGATGTTAAGTCTGCATCACCTTGGTCATACACAAATAAGTTTGACTCATTCGAAGCATTACAGAAGGGTGATGGCTTCGGATATATACCACAATTAGTAGGTTATTCTAAGGCTGCAGGAAAGGAAGTAGGTGGCTGGTGGGTGGTCAACAAAGGCAACGGTGAGTTTAAGTATGTCAGTGCTTCGGAGGTTGACTCTGATAAGGTGATAGAAGATATCCAGGAAACGGTAAACTATATAGAAAAAGATGAGCCGTTCGAAAGATGCTTCAAGCCTGTGCCTGAGACATTCTATAAGAAGCTAACAGGTAACACGGTACTCAATAGTTCCTGTAGATTTTGTAGCTTTAAACATAAGTGTTGGGATAGTTTAAAGACACTACCATCAAGGGTATCTAAAGCTAAGAACCCACCGCAAGTTGACTACGTTTCAATAGGTGATGGCCTTGCCACGTAGACATAATAAAATGTTATACCGTAGCGGTCTTGAACAAGAGGCTGCTACGTTTCTAAAGACTAGACAGAAGTCAGTAGAGTATGAGAAGATAAAGATAGAGTGGGAAGACTTACGCTATCGCACATACACACCTGACTTTGAATTAGATAACGGTATCATAATAGAAACAAAAGGATTATTTAGTTCTGCAGATAGACGCAAACACGTAGAGATACAGAGACAGCATCCAAAGCTAGACATCAGGTTTGTATTCAGCAACGCTAAACAAAGATTATATAAAGGAGCTAAGTCTAGGTATTGTGACTGGTGTGATCAGAAGAACTTCAAGTGGGCGCATCGTGTAATACCTGAAGGATGGCTAATAGAAAAAGGCAAGCGCATGGAAGAGCAGCGTGTCGTAGTTAAAAGGAGATCCTGATGGGTCACAAAATAGAAGATGGTGAAGTTGCTATAGTAATAAAACCTGAAGTAGATGAAAAAGGTGAATGGAATGGATCTCTAAAGACAGGCTTAGTGTTTGGTGAAAGCCATCACCCTATAGCTATGAGAGCAGCTATGGATTTAGCTTTAACTATGGCAGCAACTACTAATGTATTGGACGATTATCCAGAATTATTCGATTACTATGATGAAGCCAGAGTAGAACTAATAAAAGAAATGTTTCCTACACAGTATGCTGAATCAGAACTTGATCTTTCAAAGGATATGGATTATGAAACTGATGGTAATGTAATCAAGTTAACCAAGTGGACAAAGACGTTAGGTGAAGCATGAGTAAAGAAGAAGAAGAGTTTGATATAGACTTTGATGTAGCAGATATGTTTGCAGGAATAGAGGAGATGGCTATAGAAGATTTAGTAAACAACCCACCACATTATAACCAAGCAGGTATAGAATGCATTGACGCTATCCTTGCTGCAACTAACCACAACAAAGAAGGATACCTACAAGGTAACATATTGAAATACGTATGGAGGTATGACTACAAGGGTGGCCTAGAAGATCTACAAAAGGCACAGTGGTATTTAAACAAACTCATTGAGGTATACAAAGAGAAGCACAAATGAAACGTAAGTTTAGTGTAACATATATGATGGAGGTGGATGAAGAGAATAACTTCTTATCCTCACACCAAGAAGGTCATAAGGAAGACGTGTATGATTTGGTAAGTAATGTCATGCATGATGTAGATGATATAAAGATACAAAATCTAGTAGTGAAGGAGAGACAATGAACTTTAATGAGTACCAAGAGGAAGCTGTAAAGACTGCTATCTATACTGATCCTATCATCTACCCTGCACTAGGCTTGGGTAATGAGGCAGGTGAGGTACAAGGTAAGGTTAAGAAATGGTTGCGTGATGATACGTTTAATAAGGAAGACATAGCAGCAGAGATTGGTGATGTGCTGTGGTATATTGCTGCACTGTGTCGTGACTTAGAGATAGACATGAATGACGTAGCGTTGAAGAACCTAGCTAAGTTAAAGAGTAGACAAGAACGTGGAACTATAAAGGGAAGTGGGGATACCAGATGACTGACATGACACAGATACATTTAGGTATGACCATAATTCTTTGGATAGTTGTTATGATCATATGGAATAGGTACTACAAGTGACACCAAGGGAATCAGCAGAGATAGAAGCAAAGAAAACATTTGAACTGTTTATACTTTGGTCAAAGAGAACACTATACTTTTTTACAGCTTTTTTATTAGTAGTTGTGGTAGGCTGCAATAATGGAGTAGAGACAGGTAAAGGTGCAACAGGAAGTAAATATAATGGAGAGGTGTACGCACCAACAAATATAGGGGAAGATAAATGAGTAACTTACTACCAACAGACTACCAAAGTTTTATACACCAGTCACGCTACGCTAAGTATGTAGATGGCAAAGGCCGTGAGTCATGGGCTGAGACAGTAGGACGCTACATGGATAATGTAGTACGTCCAAAGCTAGGCAATGATTCGTGGAGCAATGAGATAGAGCAAGCTATACTTAGCTTAGATATAATGCCAAGCATGAGAGCCATGATGACTAGTGGCCCTGCGTTGGATAGAGATAACACAGCAGGATACAACTGCTCATACCTACCTGTCGATGACCCTAAGTCTTTTGATGAGGCCATGTTTATATTGTTGTGTGGTACTGGTGTAGGCTTTAGTGTTGAGCGTCAGTTTGTGCAGCAGCTACCAGAAATACCTGAGTTGTTTGACAGTGAGACTACCATTGTAGTTAAGGATAGCAAAGAAGGTTGGGCTAAAGCGTTCAGACAACTACTAGCATTGCTATGGGCAGGTGAGATACCCAAGTGGGATGTCACTCGTGTACGTCCTGCAGGTGCTAGACTCAAAACGTTTGGTGGTAGAGCCAGTGGACCTGGACCTCTTGTCGAGTTGTTTAACTTCTCAGTCAACACTTTCAAACATGCACAAGGACGTAAGCTAACTAGCATGGAATGCCATGACTTGATGTGTTTCATTGGTCAGATAGTTGTGGTGGGTGGTGTACGTAGGTCAGCCATGATTAGTTTATCTAACCTCAGTGATGACCGTATGCGCCACGCTAAGTCAGGACAATGGTGGGATACAGCACCACACAGAGCATTGGCTAACAACTCTGTAACATACACAGAGAAGCCAGACATAGAAACATTCATGCGTGAGTGGACAGCATTAGTAGAAAGTAAATCAGGTGAGAGAGGTATCTTTAATCGTGAAGCATCTAAAGCACAAGCTGCTAAGTATGGTAGGCGTGATCCTAACTACGAGTTCGGCTGCAACCCGTGCAGTGAAATCATACTTAGACCCTACCAGTTTTGCAATCTTACGGAGGTTGTGGTACGTGCCACTGATTCGGTTAAAGACTTGGAGCGTAAGGTCAAACTCGCCACAATACTTGGCACAATCCAAAGCTCGTACACAAAGTTTCCTTACTTGCGGAAAGTGTGGCAACGTAATACTGAAGAAGAAAGATTGCTTGGTGTGTCGCTAACAGGTATCATGGACAACCCATTGATGACCTCAGTCAACTCTAACTTGGAGAAACTATTAGATGACTTACGAACTGTCGCTGTGGGCATTAACGATGAATATGCTTCTCTGCTTGGTATACCTCAGTCTGCTGCTATTACCTGCGTCAAACCTTCGGGTACTGTCTCGCAGTTGGTGGACAGTGCCAGTGGTATACATGCTCGTCACTCTCCATATTACATCCGTACTGTACGAGGTGATAATAAAGATCCCCTCACACAGTTTATGATAGACAATGGTGTACCCAATGAGCCGTGTGTATTCAAGGGTGACACTACAACCGTGTTCAGCTTCCCTGTACAAGCACCAGAGAGAGCAACGACACGCAACGACATGACTGCTATTGAACAGCTAGAGACTTGGCTTACTTACCAACGCCATTGGTGTGAGCATAAGCCCTCAGTTACAATATCAGTACGTGATGATGAATGGCTTGAGGTAGGAGCCTTTGTCTACAAACACTTTGATGAAATGTCAGGTGTATCTTTTCTACCACACTCAGACCATACCTATCAGCAAGCTCCATATCAAGATTGCAGCAAGGAAGAGTACAAAGAATTACTCAAGACCATGCCGAAAAAGATTGACTGGACTAAGCTTTCAGAGTATGAACAAGAAGACAACACGAAGTCCAGTCAAACATTTGCTTGCTCGGGTGACGTGTGTGAAATAGTAGACATAACATAAGGAAGATAATATGGAAGTAGTAGCAACAGCAATAATAGTTTTCTTTGCGACATTCAGTGTAACAGAAAAGTATCTTGAACCTTGGGTCAACGATAAAGTTGAACAGTATTACGAAGCAAAGGAATAGTATATGTCTTGGGTATTAGTAGCACTCTTTATATTTAATGAAGAGCCAATGATTATGAGTGATAATATTTTATATGAGAGTATAGAAAAATGTAACGTGGTTGCGGCTGAACGTAGCAAGGTTTTGGAGGCTACTAGACCTGAGTATATGTGGGAAGCAAAATACTGGGTATGGTGTACTCAAATACCACAGGAGGTATAGAATGACTTTATTAAAAGATGTAAAAGTAAATCCTAGAACAGGTAAACCTAAGTATTATAAAAATGGAAATAGCTCTGTTCTACAACAAGAACGTAATAGAAGAAGCAACCCTATAAACAATGCTAAAAATATATATGTAAATGGTAAGTATGTACCAAGGGGTCACCCACTTTATAATATTTTAAAACCTGGAAACTACAAAAACATTGATGGATTACTTAATGTTACGTCAGAGTCTTCATCTACTACGGAAGGTTCTATCTATGCAATAACTAATAAAGCTTTTAACGAAGATGGCTTTACTTGGATAAAGATAGGAATGGCAGAGAACCCCCACAAGAGACTGTCACAGTTTAATACTGCTGATCCTTATAGATCTTATGAGTTAATACACCACGTAAATGTTTCTCATATGCGTAAGTACGAAGCTGCTGCTCACGAAAAAGCAAAACTTGTGGCTAAAGAAACCAACGCAGAATGGTTTAAGATAGACAAAGATACTGCTAAAAATATATTAGACAGTCTACCTAAAAAACTAGTAACAAAACAAGAGCAGAAACAACCTGCCACACAGGATCTATTTACTTATGCAGAAGCTAGAGCGTGAAGCTACAGATTATATAGAGTCTAAACGTGATAGGTTTAAGAAGGACTTGAGAGAAGCTATACAAGTAGTAGATAGTTTCTTGTTAGATAATCTTGATGACAATGACCAACGCAAGAAAGCTAGAGATAAACTTCTTGAGTGTAAGATGTGGGCAGGACATAGCTACATAACCAAATGAAAAGGGCCGCTAAATGCGGCCCCTTCTTTTAGATGTCTGCTGATGCCTCATATATCTCTTCCAGATAATCTACGTATTCCATAAATATTTCTAGCTCAGTATAGTCTAGGTCTTCTAGTGATGCCTCTATTCCATACTGCTTTTTCATAAGCTTTAGAGCCTCTTTCCTTATTTCTTTAGAACTTCCATACGTACTTGCTTTAGCTGCTAACCTTAGTTTCTCAGGTTCGCCTCCCAAGTAACCACTTTCCATTTCATCACGTATATACTTCTTACTGTCTGATATTACACCCTTCAGCATATTACGTCTTCCAGCTAGGTCTGCTTGTTTGAACTCAGGTGTTGCTATTAATAAACTAGTTTGCTGCTCTAAGATAGGAGCTATAAAACTGTTGAATGCTTTATCATAAGCAGGTATCTTAGTTCTTTCTGATGCAGTCCAAGGTTGCATCTCAGACATGGAGTAAGCTTTTTCTGTAGATGTTCGCCCTCGTTTTAATGTTAAACCAAACAGACGAGCAAAAGGATTAGCGTCATACACTTCACCTTCTCTTGATGCTACTCTTAACTCTTCCCCTGTAATACTTTTATCGCCAAGACCTAATTCTTTTCCTGTAATTAAATCTGCTGCATCACTGAATGCTTCTAATATATTATCAACGTATTTAGTAGAAGTCTGTGTAAGGACATTTGCACCATCAGCCTGACGTACATCTTTAGCACCGTCTGTACCCATAGCAAAACCTATTATTTTATTAAATGCGTCAAGTGGTCTAGTAAAACCTGCTGCAGCATTACCTAAAGTTTTATAAGCAGCATCTATAGAAGCTCCACGGCTTCCCTCATCAGTATTTATTAATGTATCTAATAAGTTGTTTATGTCATTTCCAAACTGTGCGTCACGAGCAAACTGTCCTACAGCTACCTGAGTACCAATCTCTTGTATTAACTCTGGTGGTACGGATTCACCATGCCGCCTCAGATTAAGTATACGTCCTGCTGCTAGGAAAACGGAGAAGGGGAATGTATTTTTTGCATCAACAATACTACCACCGCCTACGTCTACGTCATAAACACCAAGATTTTTCTTACGTTTTTCTTCATCATAGTCCATAGCCATGAACAATGCTGCTGTGCCTACAGCAGAACGAGCAAATACTTCACCCTCTGTAACATCTACCCCTTCTTTTTTAGCCTTGTTAAAAGCGTATCTTGCAAACTTATTAAATAACTGCATGCCCCCAGAAAGAGGTGACCACTGATAAGAGGTAGCTACAACGTTGTTGAAGAACCTACCAAAGGGTAGGATAGTACCAAAACCAGGTGTGTTAGAAAAAGACTCTACAAGTTTAGCTGTAGTTCTAAGTAGTTCTGGTGTATCTTTTGTTGTGTAATCTTTAGAAAACACAGACTTCAGTGTACTATCAAGCGCACCTTGTAAGGCTACTTCATCTATAATGTCTTCATCTCCTGACAAAGCCTGTTTTAAGCTTACCTTTTTATTTAAACGTAGGTACTTGTCAAGCTCTGTCATAAACATCTGAGACTTTGTAAAGCTGTCCTGTATGCGTACACCAGTTATCTTATTTGCAGCAAGAGCCATAGGTTCTAGGTTTCTGTAGAGAAGTCCTGAAGGGTCCATACCAAATCGTTCTGCATTAGCATCTATACCACCTGCCATAGTCTCGAACAAAGCTTTTCTTATGTCCTGATTATCATCTAGGAACTTCATGTATGTGTCATGCGTAGTGTAAGGATCAAGAAGGTTACGCATCTTCTGTCCTTGTATCACAGTCAACGCACGAGCCTGTCTAAATGACTCCTCTGCTCCTGCTCTGTTTACTGTTAACTGTCCTAGTCCTTTAGCCATCAATCTTGTAGAGTTAAACAAGTCAGCCATAGTTTGACCTACGTAGAACTGACCAAAACCTGCAACGTTGATTGCTGTGGTAGCAGGAGATGAAACAAGTAAACGTTTCCATACAGACTGACCATACTTAAATGGTTCAGACTTTTCGGCTTTGAGTAACTCTTTACCTATAGCTTCTTTAGATTCTATTTCATCAAGTGTTTTAGCAAGTCTTTCGTTAGATGCAATAATACCTGAGTCTAATGTCTTACGAACCTGAGACATAACGTTAAGAGTTTTACCTGCTTCATTTATTCTTTTAGATATTAAGTCACCCAGCGCAGTTTTGTTTTCAGTCAACTCACCTATCTTGATGCCTGTATATTTAGTCATCTCTTTGTTGATACGAGCAAGTTCTTCATCTGGTAAGAACCTAGCTACGTTTGTCATTACATCAGAGATATGCTTTTCACGTCCTAGTTTGTAACCTGAATCTTTAAATAGTTTAGCTAGGCCACTCTTATTATCAGAACCTAACATGATATTTTTAATTAGTTCTGCTGGCATAGCATCTGCTGTGAAATCTCCACCACGTTCTACCTTGGCATTCCAAGCTTCTATCTCTTTAATCATTACATCACCAGCTTCTTTAGCTTGTTTGCCTGTAAACATAGGAGACATTTCTTTAATAACATTGTTAGAAAGTTTTTCTAGTGGATCACCTGTGTCATCAAAACCTGATGCACCACGAAACTTACCAAAGCCTAGCTGTGCAGCACCTGCCACACCACCAAGTAAGGATGAAAAGCCTGTCTGTAAAGCACTATATTCTTCCTGCGCCCCTGCTGCCATCATAGTTTTCTGTGCCATTACGTCTTGTAACACAGCAGCACCAGCATCCAACACTACAGTTTGTTTTAAAGATCTAGTAGCAGCAGTTTCAAGTAACTCTTTCTGTTTCTTTTCCATAGCTTCTCTAGCTAGTACTCTGCGTCCTTCTGAAGACACACGTTCTGATACCTCTCCTGCTAATCTACCACCCTGCTTTGTGGTATAGCCTTGATGTATTGCTCTACGTGCCGCTTCTATACCAGCACGTTCTGCTGCTTCTTTTGCTGCTGCTTTTGTAGTGCCACTCTGTAACGCTTCTTTACCTGCTTGACGTACTACAGCTTTTATAGTTTGCTTGCCTGTTAGTGATACACCAGCAGCAGCCATACGTCCTAAACCACCAGTAGCTAAACCTAAATAGTTTGTTGGGTCTGTAGCTGCAGCAAATACGTAGTCTTTTATACCATCGACTGCACCCATAACACCATCATTGACAAACACATTACCTAGTTGATCATATATCTCATATGCTTTTCTAGCTTTCTTTTTGCGTACATCATCTGCTTTACCTATGAAGCGAACCTCACCTGCAGTTGATACACTGTTAGCATTGAAGTAACGCATATGATCAACAAAATCTTCTATGACTTCATCTGCACCTAAGTCTGCGTAGTCAACACCCTTACGCTCTACCATGTAGTCACGAATAGGGTTTAAGAATTGATGCTTCTTTAGGTCATCTTTTTTAAGGGTAGCATTTGAATCAAGAATAAAATCATCATCATCTTCTATTATTTGATCAGGAGTAACTTCATTATCAAAGCCTGTTTCCTGATCCCACTTTAGTAACTCATAGTAGTCCATTATTATTCACCTACATATTAGGATTGGTTGGCCCCAAGGAATCTTTTTCTTCTTGTACTTCTTCTTTAAAGGCACGTTGATAACGCTCTAGTATTCTTTGGGTTATTTTTTTAGCCTTGCTATCCCCTTCTTTATACTCAGTTATTTCAATAGAAGGTTTAAACGGCATTGTAAATGCTGCATCATCCATAGTTGAAAGTTGGTTTCCTGTAACTGTGTAAGTTCCTTTACCTTTTATTTTTATCTTATATTCTTTGTCTGGATCTATATTACGTTTGATGTTTAAGTTACGTAGAGGTTTCTCTAACATCTTATCTATGTCTTCTTTGAAGTCAAAGCCTACAATACCTAATCTTGATTCAGGTAAACCATTATCTTTTCTTTCTTTACGAGACATGTTATCCCACTGCTCACGTGTGAACTTAGCCGTGTAGCCTTTTATAAGTTGTCCAGACAGTGCTTGCTCTACTATAGCCTTACCTTCATCTGTCAAAGGTGAAGCAGCTTCTGTTGAACCTTCTGCTTCAGGGTCTATTACTTCTGGTTGTCTAAGAGTTTGTTCAACATTAATAGGTGTCTCTAGATTTGCCTCTGATGAAGTTGTTGAAGAAGAGGTAGTGCTACTATCTTGATCACTATCTTCCTGAGTGTTTGGAACTTGATCATACATATCTAATAATTCGTTTAAATATCCTGTACCCATAGCAGCTTCTATCTGATTTCTTACAAGTCTACTATCAAAGAAGCCACCTTTGTGATAAGTGTCTGCATATTGATCTATTAATATTTTAGCTGCATTAGTTTTTAGAAAATCACGAGCATTCTTGGCTGCTTTTGCTCTGGCTTCTTGATCGTTACCTGCTGCTCGTACTTTACTTTTTATGTAAGCTTCAGCATCATCTCCATCTACAGCATCCGACATGGCTTTACTTAACGTTTTGCTAAAAGTTAAAGATGCATCTGATGTAAAGTAATCTACTTCAGTGAACGTCATAGTAGCATCGCCAATCAATGAGCTATACTCAGACTGACGTGAGAGTTCATTTATATCAGCTACAGATAAACCTCCTGAATACTCTTTATCTGAAAGCCTTTTTTCTGCACGTTGTTTAGCATCATAACCAAACATACTGGCAAGCATACTGGCTTCTTTAGTATCAGGTTTAGTTGTTGTTGTAAGAGGTTGTACGCCATAGCTACGTTTAGCAAACTCTTCTAAGGGCATATCTATTAACTCTTGATTTACTGTAGCTAGGTTTGGCATGTTTATAAGAGCATCAACGTCATCTACACCCAGCGTTTTAATGCCTTGGGTATTAGCTGCAGCCTGTAGTTTTTTGTAGAGATCAGCTATTCCTGTTATACCAGATGCCATAGCTGTTCTAACTTGTGCAGGTGATGCTCCTAAAGCTCTTGCTTGTTTACCTAAACTTGCGGCTGATCTTGCTTTCAAGTCTCGTTGTTGTATGAGTTGTGCATTACGTTCAGCAGCAGCCTTTTGTTCTTTCTCGTATGTTTTAGCTTCTGTCTGTCTATCTTGAATATCCTCAGTTACTTCTGTGAGGAAATCAGCAGCAAACATTTTCCAATCTAATCCCATTATATTAACCCTTTGCCATTAAGCCTTGTGGCTTTTCTTCTGGTGTGTCACCTACTTCAGCTTCTTCTGTCTCATCTACTATTTCTTGTAGTAGTTGCTTTCCGGGATCTGCAGCATCTGGTTCATCTTCTAAATACTTTGCAGCTAACATTTGAAAGCGCCTCATTTCTGAAGCTTCTGCTTCTGCCTGTGGGTCTGTACCATCATCGTCTACATCAATACCCATAGACTGTATGGCTTGCTTTAAGAACTCATGTATGATTGGAGCTACAAGCAAGCTGTTGTCTACTGTGTGTAGTCCTCTCATCTGACCTGATGTTGTGATGCTCTGTACAATAGGCTTTAGAGGTGAGCCTACCTGACACATTGCAGCTAGATCATCTAGTACTTCTTGATTAGCCAAACTATTTATGTAGTACTTTGTAACTTCTTCAATGGTGTCCATCTCAGGAGGTGTCTCCCAAGGATTATTCTTAGGTTCATCTGTTAAAGACTCACCTGGAACTGGTCTGTCGAATGGTCCTGCTATTGCCATGTTATTATCCTATTTAGTAAATCCTGCACCAAAGTATAAGCCTACTATAGCAGATACTATGTGCGTGTCTAGTGGTGTTATAACGAAACCTCGTGCAGCTTGCCACTGTACTGTACCGTCACCACCAAATAGCCAGTTAAATAAACCGCCATGTACTTCTGTGTAACCTACGATAACGCTTACGTCAGGATACCACACAGCTACCATCTTTGGCAAGACAATAATAGCAAAGACTGCAGATAAAGCTATGATCCTACGTGTCCATGCAAAGTGTATGTCTTTACTGCCATGCTCTCTGGCTTCGTTGACTGC
>Ga0209535_1002563_pt1 | contig 11835 bp, 22 predicted proteins | sample LinPmetageLP28_FD_184041 | JGI IMG/M metagenome (GOLD analysis project Ga0209535, IMG submission 184041) | Marine viral communities from the Pacific Ocean - LP-28 (SPAdes) (version 2) | ecosystem: Environmental > Aquatic > Marine > Oceanic | place: Pacific Ocean | collected 2009-08-22
CTGAGTTTTTAATTACAAATATGCTCAGAGACATTCAGACTGTTGGCGTAAACGTCAACCAGTATGAACAGGAGGGTATAGTCAAAGAAGTTCTAGGTAACTTTAAGGATGCTTGGAAGTCAGTTAAGGAAGTTGTTGTTGATGAGCGCAATGTTGTCGATGACCCTAACGTACCAGTATCTGAGTTGACTGGAGCCGCTTTATTTAGAAGGTTTCAGAAGGCTGGAGGACAGAACGCAACAAACCAAATTAGTGACTTGAGTGATCAGGTTGCTGGCATAAAAAGTTTAACTGACGATATAGCTGAGCAAGGCGCTAGGGGTCAGTGGAACTCTGTAAAGAACAGCTTTGTTGGCAAGGGTGTCGGAAGCATGTTGTCCTTTATGGAGAACTACAACACCGTTGTTGAGAACGCTATCCGTGTTGCAACCTTTAAAGCGTTAGCGCCTAAGATAGGCGAAGAAAGAGCCGCCTTTGCCGCTCGTAATGTCAGTGTGGATTTTGCCAAGGGTGGTGAGTACAAGAGCCTTATGAACTCAATGTACCTGTTCTACAACGCATCTCTACAAGGCACGTTTGCTCTGCTTAGTGCCGCTACAAGGTCAAGCAAGGTTCGCAAAATTTGGGTGGGGCTTATGGTTGCCGGTCTTCTGCAAGACCAGTTAAATGCAGCCCTGTCAGATGAGGATGAGGATGGTCAGCTAGTTTACGACAAGGTTCCAGATTATGTGTTGGAACATAATCTTATATTCCCTGATCCATTTGGAATAACAGACAGGTCTCACATCGCCATACCTATGCCATATGGATTGAACATGGCTGTGAATGCAGGAAGGTCTTTGAGCCGAGCAGTTAGAGGTGGCTACACCCCCGGCGAAGCAGGGTCATCCATACTTGGCACCGCCGTAGACGTAGTGAACCCACTTGGCGGCACTGAAAGTTTTCTTAACTTTGTTTTACCAACAGTTGCTGATCCTTTTATAGACATATACACAAATGAAGATTTTGCTAACAAGCCTATATACAAAGAGACATCTCCATTTGACCCAACGCCACCACCTAACAGTCAGTTATACTGGTCTACAACATCTCCGTCTGCGAAGTGGGTTGCTCAAGCACTTAACAATATTGATGGATCTAACATAGAAAAGGGTACGATTGATATTTCTCCAGACGTTCTACAGTATTGGGTTGAATATCTTACTGGTGGTGTTGGAAGGTTTGTTCAGAGAACAGGTGACCTAGCCACAGTCACGTTGCCGCAAGCCCTTACAGATGGCTTTGACGAAGAAATGGTAAGACAAATTCCGTTTGGTAGAAAGTTGGTCTACTCTGTGTCCGACCGTGAAGACTTGGGCCGCTTCATAGAGAAGAGAGACAGGGTGCTGCAAGCAAGAGAAGTTCTTGTGGATGCCATGAAGCGTGGAGACCAGCAGTTGGTGCAAAGCACTAGGCAAAAATATGCAGACGAGCTGCGCGTAGCTGGGATTATTAAATCTATTAACAATGGCAGGAATAGGTTGCTTAGGCAGATGGCTCAGATCAAAGACAACCCAAGGATGCCAGAAGAGCAGAAGAAGGCTGTCATCGAAAGATTAAGCCAGCAAGTCGAGGCTCTTGTTAAGCGTGGCAACATCGCCGTGAAGGATTTGTAAGTGACCCCCACAAAGGGGATCACTAAAAGTTCTATGTAACTTTAGACTCAATCCAACTTTGAATTGATTTCTTAGTCCACCGCTGTGGGTTTTGAATGATGGGCTTCGGGAAACTCTCATCCTTTGTTCTTATGTTATACAAAGACTGCCTAGTCATCGACAGGGCTGAACATAAATCCTTTATGGAAATCAGTTCGTCTATTGTTGATACCCCTTTTTCCATCTCTCAAACTCCTCGGTTATCTTTTTAAATTTTTCTCTGGCTTCAGAATTATTCCTAAGGTCTGTCCGTGATTGTATCTCCAGCTTCGCTCTCATGGTGTTGGCGATACTTTCCTCCGTGTTATCCTCTGCCCCGATAAATATGCCAAAGTCTTCGTTCCGGCATAGCATTCCTGCGCTTGATATCATTTTCTTTATCTCACGCTCCTGCTCAGGAACAACAGGCTCTTCCTGATCATTCAGCTTTACCATCGCCACCATGTATCTGGAGCCAACCCAATCAGTGTGCAGACTGGGTGGGCATTCATTGGGGTGTAAAGACAGCCTTAGAGTGATGCCGTTTCTGTCTTGAGACATAGATATTTTTACCGCCTCAAAGTTAACAGCCGCGTCTCTGACCTCATTCATCTATCCATCCTCATCTGGTTTTGCCTTGGCTTGCCAGTGTCCACCGTGTTGTTGAGTTCTCTTAACCCGCTTATAGCTTGTCTAACGACTGACTCTTTTGAAGAGTACATAGAGTTGTGCCGTGAATTATGAGAGACCAAGCTTATCCATTTGCTTTTGCCATGGAAGTTACCACGCTGAGCATTAGTAAAAACCCTAGTGTTTCTGGGGTTCTTTCTTTTGTCTTTTGGAACATCTTCATATAGTTTGAAATTAATTACCTTATCGTTTAATCCGCCCAGACTTTGAGAAAACTCTTCGATAGTCATATCTGCTGCGTTTGTCATACTTGCCTCCTCACTTTATATCTTGTAGTTCGCTTTCAAGAGCGTGGATAACTATTGATATTTTTGAAAGCATATCGTGTTCAGTCTCCACTTTATCAACTCGCGTGTTCTTTCTAAACTCATCTGGTAGACTTTCTATTTGATGCTTCAGATCATAAGCAACACAAAGGCTCTCATCCATTAAACTTCTCCCAATTTAATTTAGCCCATTCTTTGGGGTCAACGCCCTGCAAATCCCACCAAGTCCTTTCATCACCAAAGTGATGCAGCTTCATGTGACAGGAGTGGCACAGAGGAACACACCAATTGTCTCCAACTTTCATGCCCATAGCGTTAGGCTCTGCGAACATGATATGGTGCGCCTCTGCGCCATACCCGCAGACCAAGCATGGAGAACCACGCAAGGTCTTTAGGTATTTCTGTGACCTTATCCTAGGGCTTTTCTTCACCTTACCCTTGTCACCTTTCTGAAATTATCTTTCATGGCTCTAGTCTTCGCAGACTTTTCACCGTGGATGGCAACGATACCTTGATACAAACCAGCAGACTGAGGCTCCGGCAGGAGAGCATAATCCCCAACCTTCATCAATCGGGCTGTGCGCTTATGCCAGCCATATTTGATTTGATAAGTCATGGTTGAGGGGTCTGTGTACTGATAAACAGCATAATGCTCCACAGCTTTGATGGTTTTGCTAGGCTTCTTGTAACAAGGGTTCCCTGACAAGAAGTTAAAGATTTTTTTAATAACACCCATTAGAATGGCACCTCATCATCTAGTGGTTTAGGGGCTGGGGCAGCTTGACCTTGAGTTCTTTCCTCATACTTGTTGCCCCTCAGAGACAGGAATGTTTCGCCAGTTTTGTTGGCGGTCTTCTTCCAGCCAGCCAAGGACAGGACAGGCTTCTGAACCCCCCTGCTTTGCTGATCCATTAGATCACTAATGACCTCATCTGATAATTCAAGTTTGCCTGTGTAGTCAGGCGATGTTTCTTTGGTCTTCTTCTTGTTAGAGAACAAGACTCCTGATGGTGGATATTCACTCATGCCGCTTCTCCTTTCAGCTTGTCACTATGAATGGTAAAGTTCCCTAGAACTTTTTGATAAAGGGCTGAATCGCCCTTCTTTAATATTTCCAATGCATCCTTGTTTTCGCCCCAGAACTTTCTCAGGATGTCTACATTAGTGCAATCAGGAATAAAGTTATTAAAGACATCTGCAACTAACTTTAGACCTTCTACGACTTCCTTAGATCCATCTGATGACGTTACAGTAACCTTCGGCTCTGTACCCTGTGGCAAGTCCTCTCCAGCGTAGATGTAGTGACCCAGACCATGCATTGCACAACACTTTGCCAAGCATCTCTGCAAAGCAGTATTAACTTGAAAGCTATCTGGGTTTTGAACAGCTTTGTTCTTGTAGTCCAGAACAGGCATGATCTCCGTTTGCTCATCCTCACCGATCCGAACAGTTACAGCCACATAGGCGTAGCCATGTTCATCCTTGGTATAAGGCAACCCCCTATCAGGACGATCAGGATTGTCGAGATAGGTTTCTGTATTCCAAATATGCTTTACATATTTAGCTTGAGGAAAATTATTCTTTACCTCACCCCAAGCCCATGCCCAACTCAAATAAGTCAGGCCATTCTTTTCTTCGGTGTGATCCGAAACGTCAACCTTTGATAAGGTCCCCCATACACTGCTCATACTATATCTCCTTTGAACTGTGAGCAAAAATTAGCGACACCGCAGTAGTCGCCCTTACATCGGACATATTCACCTTCGCGGTGTTCTATCTCCAAATTCTCTTTATCCTTAGACATAACCTTCATACTTCGCTCCATTAACGCGAGCATAAACTCTCCCGCTGAGACTTCGTTGTCAAAAACTCTTTGCGCTCTTTTGTTACCCTTTTTCTTTACAGCCCACGCCTCGCCACGCTTCCATCTCTCTTCATCACTGCATGATGGAAAGGCTTGCGCTAGATCATAGTTGATTTGAGCGTCCTGATGCATCGCCACTCTCTCCTTGATGTAGTCAATCCTCTTTGTGTCAGGCCACAGAGGAATGTCAACAAGGATGACTGGTGCTTGTGGGTAGTCGTCTCTGCGCTCGGCCTCACGCCTGTTCCAATCTCTAAGGATGGCACATATCTGAAGAGACTTAACCTTCATACCTTTATTCTTTTGAGAAAGAAAAGCGTAGCAGTTTAACTGTTGTTCCCACTCAATCTTACCGTGGATAACAGACCAAACGCTTGTCACTTTGTAGTCGGTGATGCTGATAGAGTTGCCTTCGACCTTCTGATGGTCAACAGCCCCAGACAAAATCCAGTCATTGACTGTGGCGTAAAGGCGTTCCTCAAGGATTACCCCTTCGTCCTCTGATGCGCTTTCAAGAATGTGGTGGACAGCCGTGCCAAACAAAGGCCAGATCATATCTGCCGCGTCTGATGTCATCTCAGATGACTTCGCTTCCCTGAGTAATCTAACGCGAGGGCTATCTATGAGGGTGGTTACTGAAATATCAGATAGACCCTTGCTGTATTTATCATTACGAGCAAAGTTAACAAATGATTGCGGTAAATTGTGATTGTTTGTAATATTCATATGATACCTCCCAACTATCTGTTCCTATATGCCATATACAAACAGATGTGTCAACAAATGATTGGATTTATTTTATGTCTAGGAAAGTTCATACATTTCAAATACTTGGAGAGCCAGCAAGCAAAGCTAACAGCAGAAAGATTGTTACTATGCGCGGCAAGCCTGTGTCCATAAAATCAGACAAGGCGAGAAATTATGTAAAGACTTTTTCTCAGCAATGTGAGAAGCTGGACGAATTATTTACATCTGATGTATGTGTTGAGATGTTAATTTATTATGCTTCAAGACGGCCTGACCTAGATGAAAGTTTAATTCTAGATTGTATGCAAGGGTATGTTTACGAGAATGACCGACAAGTTAAACAGAAAAATATTTACTGGGCGCTTGACAGAGACAGCCCCCGAACTGTCGTCAGAGTGTCTCCTTTGGAGACAGGTGATATCCCAAGCTATCTCAGATGCCTACCTTGATGACATAAAGCAAAAAGAAACTGTGTCCGATTGGATAGACACCCCAGACTTCGATACCGTCTGCGATCTTGCGTCAGTAGGCTCTAATCAAATGAGAAAAAACTTTAAAGAAATTTTATTAATGAGGCCAGCCATAGCCAAAATGAAGGGTAGGCTGTTAAAGCATTTATTAGAAAAAGAATAGTTATATATAACTAATATATTATATATATATATTATAATTATATATATTATAATCAAGGAAACCTCACTCAAAAGTTGGCCTTGACAAGGTTCCTCTCTGGGCATATCGTTGATGCAGTTCTTGGAGGAACAAATGAAAATCGAAAATTCCCTTATCGGCACAGCGCACAAATTGGGCGTTGGGCAACACAGAGTTCAGTGTCCGTTTTGCTCCAGCACTAGGAGGAAAAAAGGCATGAAAGACCTTTCCATTAATGTTGACGATAGTCACGTTTTGTATCATTGCCACCACTGCGAGGAGACAGGCAAAGTTCAAATAGAAACGCAACAATTCACACCGAGGAAAAAGCCCATGCAACTTGCGGTCAAGCACGACTACTCAGACTTATCTGGCAACGCAATCGCTTGGTTACGAGATCGTGGAATTTCAAAAGAAACCGCAGACAAAGCAGGACTCAAGACATCAACAACCTACATAAGAGCGGTCAATGCGGAGACCGAATGTGTTGTGTTTCCATACACCAATCAAGGGCAGCAGTATGCAGCCAAGATCAGGAGCCTTTCGGATAAAGGCTTTTCCTGCAATGGTAGCCCTCAGTCATTTTTTAATGTCGATAGTGTGGCAACGAATGATGATTTGATTATTTGTGAGGGGGAAATGGACGCCCTTTCGTTTATTGAAGCTGGGTATGAGAGTGTGGTTTCTGTGCCGAATGGCGCGGTGATGAAGGTTGTAGACGCACAGGTTGATCCAGAGGATGACAATAAATTCAAGTTCTTGTGGGATGCCAAAAAGAAGATAGACCTTGCAGCAAAGATAATTATCGCCACAGATTGCGACACCGCTGGTCAGGCCATGGCAGAGGAGATTGCCAGACGCATAGGCAAAGACAGATGCTGGAAGATTGAGTTCCCAGAGGATTGCAAGGATGCTAATGACGTTCTGGTCAAGCATGGCAAGAAAAAGCTGGATGACATCACTGCATTCTGTAAGCCTTGGCCTGTCGCTGGCCTATATGATGCCGATCACTTTTACAAACAGCTTGATGATATCTATGACAATGGTATGGGTTCAGGGGCAAAGACTGGTTACCCGAATGTAGATGATCTTTACAGCATCGTTGAGGGGCAACTGACCGTGGTGACAGGCCATCCATCGTCTGGTAAGTCTGAGTTCATTGATCAGATCATGGTCAACCTAGCAGCCCGTGAGGGTTGGAAGTTTGGTATTTGTTCATTTGAAAATGAGCCGCGCATCCACATCGCCAAGCTGATCAGCAAGTATCTTGAAAAACCTTTCTTCCAAGGCATGACTCCGCGAATGACAAAGGATGAATTGGAACGTGGTAAAGCGTTTATTCAATCTCACTTCTCTTTCGTGTATCAGGCCGATGGATCAATGGCTACAGTCGAGGGCATCATTGAGCGACTGAAGGTTGCCGTCATGAGGAATGGCATCAGAGGGGCTATCATTGACCCATACAACTACATAGCCAAGAGCCGTGACATATCTGAGACAGATTGGATTTCCGACATGCTCACAAAGCTTCGGGTCTTCGCTCAGTCTCACGGCATACATCTGTGGTTTGTGGCTCACCCGACAAAGATGATGCGCGACCAGAACGGCAAGATACCACCGCCGAAAGGCTACGATATCTCTGGCTCTGCCGCATGGTTTGCCAAAGCTGATGTTGGGCTAACGGTGCATAGGCCAGACCCATCAAAGACAGAAAGCCAGATACATATTTGGAAGTGCAGATTTTCATGGGTGGGGCAACAGGGTCAGGCAAGCTTGTACTTCAACCCGATAACATCCACATACACCAACGAACTTGATGATCCATTTGCGGATATGCCTGAGCCGCGTTATGATGTCAAAAAATATGGAGAGACACCGTTTTGATTAGACTGGGAAAGCAACTGCTTGAAGAAGCCGCGACCACGATAGACGCGAGGGGCGACCATTATGGTACGCCAATGGATAATTTTACGAGGATTGCCAGACTGTGGAGTGTAATACTCGACACAGAGGTCACGCCCATGCAAGTTGGGCTATGCCTTGATGCTGTTAAGACGGCGAGGCTTTGCGCTACGCCTGAGCATTGGGATAGTCTGGTTGATAAGGCAGGATATGCGGCGGCTACAGCAGAATGCTTGAAGCCAATTGGTACAGCTGATAGTAGTTGACGTTTTAAGAAGTTACCTGTAACTTTTATTTATCACTTTCATTGTGATTTCCTCCAAAGAACTAGGGGTGGCTCTAATGAGCCGCCCCTTTTGTTTGTGGTGGAATGCATACAGAGTAGGGAGAAGTGACAGGCTCTGTATGCTTGCGGCAGTCCCACGGCTACCGTTCAACTCCCTGTCACTTGTTCACGCTCCAATGCATCCTAATTACAAATCCATTGGGTTGCAGGTCTGCAATGTCACCATCTGATTTGTTCCCGATCGTGTACTGCTCACTGTATTTGTCAAAGGTCATGTATGAGACAGGACGAGGCAGTTTACCCACCTTGTTGCACTCATCGACATAGCTTGTCTTTGCTTGATCAATGTTCATTTAACCATAATCCTTTCTGTCCTCTTCCGCTTTGTAGGCGGATATATAATCTTGAACCATATCGTCAGTCATTCCATACCTGCCAACGCGAACTGGAGCGCCGTTAGGTGCGGTCATGTGAAAGTGAGGCACAAGCGGTCTGCCGTAGTAAGCGTCAGCAGAGCCGCGATCCTCAGGGCTACCTGTTTTCGGCATCAACTCTCTTTCCCTTCATCATTTGCAAGGTTCCAACAATAAATATAAATATGCCAGAATAAAGCACAACAACTCCAGTCAAAAGATTATTGGATGGGTTTTCTACATGCCCAATACCAGCAAGAGCCACAAACAGTCCAAGCAACGCAACTGATGCCCATCTTAATAAGTTACCCATAACTTTTACTCCCTGTCTTCCAAAGCGCACTCGACAGCTTCCTGAGCCTCAAGAGCCATGATCAGCTTTTGCCTATTGTCCTTGTGATAAGGGTGCATAAGCTGTTCGATGATTGTGTCCAGACCAACCTCAATTGCATTCATTTCGGCTGGTGTTACCCTAAGATTAATTACAGTCATTATTAGCCTCCTCATTATCACGCTCAATGCGCGAGGTCATTGCGTCCAAGATTAGGTGCGTTGCTTGTTGCGGGTCTGGAGCGCAGTCATATGATAATTCTACAACAAAGCGCGACATAACATTTGCCACATGAAAAGGGGTTGCACCCTGATTTGAAAATTCCTCTGTCACATCTAACAGGCGGTCATACATATCTTCGTATTTCATAACTCATCTCCCTCGATTTCATAATCTAAATACCCACAAGCGGCATCAACACCCAACAAAAACATTTCTTTATCTTCCTCTGTATCGAAAGCATATGTTTCTGTTTTGTCCTGACATGTTCCCCACACAATAGTGATAACGTGATTTGCATTATCAATCTGTTCTTGAGTTTGACCAATACAGTTTATGATTGGTTTTCTAACAAATACTTTACTCATCTGTATCTCCCTCAATAAAAACAATTTCACCACAAGACTTTTGAACCATCACAGATTTTACTTTCATTTTTTTCAAGGCCATATACGCTATATGCATAAAGGCAATGTTTGATGTTTCGTTGTCAGGTATAGCGCATTCTACTTTAACGCATGGGATAACTTGATTATCCTCTTCCCAAAACCCTCTAACGTCATACATGGTTGCCCCACCAAATAGTTTTGTTAGGGCTTCCACTACGTTGCGGTGGATGTCCACCATCTGTCTGCCGCCCGATATGAGTGGCAGTATGATAAATGCTATCCTCATTAGTCCACACTCCTATTAGATTTTTTTAGATTATCTTTAGCCAATCTTATTTTTAGGTTTTGATGTATGTGTAAGCCTGAGCCTTCCGATCCATCTCTCCCGCGATACACCAGCGGGAACTTGTGATCCACATGCCATATACCCTTCCCATCACGCATGTTAAGCCTTCTCATCTCTGAGTAAATTACATTGATGGCTCTATGATTAGCCCATCGTGGAGTCGCCCTCTTGATAAGCTTGTGTCGGTCATACTTTCGTTTAGAAGCCCTCTCAACCTTTTGCCTGATCCTGTCCAGCTTATAGAAGTGATCAATGCTTGATCGGGTTGTCATAAGGACAAGCCTAGTGTTCGCATCCACTTCTGGCTTATCCTTTTTAATTTTATGCATAAGGTCATAATACTCAGGCTGAACCTTCAGCTTTAGCTTGAACACGCGCCTGTACAGTTGCTTGTGGTCTGTTCTGACAAAAAGCATCTTGCAGTTTATGTCATGTGTATTTCCATACAACGCGCTAGCATTTTGGTCTGTTTTCTTTGCAAGCATCTTGTAAAAGACATCAGGCTCATTACGACCAATTTTGATAGCATCAATGAGGCCACCCACGACTGGGATATATTCCTCATTGACGTTCTTGTTGATGTTAGAGCCTAGCTTCTTATGCGTTTTGTAGTTTGCATAGTAGCTATCGTCAGTAATTACATAATGCTCAGGCAATTCAGATACGAAATCGGTTTTCTCAAACTCATCAACGAATTGCTCATGACCTTCGATGTTGCCAGCTTTCGTAAATTTCTCACCCATCAGATGCCCTCTAACTCTTTAAGGACATGAGCCTTGACCCTGCGATCAAACAAGGCCTTGCAGTCACCTAGCGTCCGGTGAAAGGCGTGGACGTTGTTCGTTGCGTGAGATGGGTCTCCGCTTGTAAAATCAAAGACAGGCTTTTCTTTAGATGCCTGACCGTAGACCATTAGCCAGCCAGCGTCTTCAAACGCCTCTTTGTTTTTGACACCGAATGTTTTGACATTGAACACCGTGGTCATCTCATCATTGATGTGATCAAACTGCTTGATCTTGGCAGAGTATACGAACCGCAATCCGCTTGATGATTTGATGATAGGGATGCCACGCTCCATGATTGTTTTGTGCCAAGCGCAAGATAAAGTTACATATATCTTTTTCCAATACTCTTTACCGTCATTCTCAAAGCCCAGTTCTAACTCAGGCTTTTTTCTAATGCTGACATCAAAGGATGACCGTGCGAATGCGATATCAAGAACCCGACTGGCAATAGATGCCCCCTTTTTGCCGTGGTCTGACACTGGGTGATAATGCTCTCGCACCCTTTGGCTACGCCTGATCTTGGTCATAGCGTCAGTCAATTCATCAATGTATGAAACGATTGCTCGCCTTGCGTCAGAGTGAATTTTTTCAAAACCTTCTTGGAACGCATTTGCCTCATCATCCATTTTGTACTTTTCATTCTTGGCAATGGCACTGATGAAAGAGTGAGGGATACCCCACTCTAACTGTGCTTTGCGAATTTGATCTGCCGCAAACGAAAGGAACTTGTGCTGTTCTCTGGTAACATTATCCATATCTATTCTCCCATCTTGAGGATAGCAACCTCACCCCAAGGGGCGGTGTCGCTTCCAATGTCAGTTGAAACCCAAAGCACTGGGAAGTCCGGTGTATTGGGGAAGTCGAATATTTCCAAGTCGGTCAGTCCGACAAAGTTGTCACAAGGCAACTGCTGGTCTTCGATGTAGTCAAAGACTGGTGTGACCCTAGTGCCGCCCCTGCCATTGATCTCGATTTTCTCAATGACCTCACCCTGTTCGTAACGATGAACTGTGCGAACTTTTACATCGCAAGTTATGACAGTAACAGAGCGGGGCTTTTGATCTTCGGTGATGGCGTTCATCTCACCAAGGAAATGTGACAACTCATCGCCTGATACTGACCCTGATGTGTCAACGTAAATGATCACATCACCGGCACCCACCTTGTCAACGCTGGGCAGATACACGCCCTGATTGAACCAAGCATTCTTTTGTGGTCTGCGCCATGTGTAATCGTCAGGCTGATCACCACCAATGAAGCGGTTAAGAACATC
>Ga0209535_1002564_pt1 | contig 11835 bp, 9 predicted proteins | sample LinPmetageLP28_FD_184041 | JGI IMG/M metagenome (GOLD analysis project Ga0209535, IMG submission 184041) | Marine viral communities from the Pacific Ocean - LP-28 (SPAdes) (version 2) | ecosystem: Environmental > Aquatic > Marine > Oceanic | place: Pacific Ocean | collected 2009-08-22
AGACCCAAGCAACGGCTTTGTATTCAAGGCTGATTGTTACAATCTAGCAATACAGGAATTAGAACAAGTAGATGGCTAACAAAAGCAAAGAGGCTACCCTGTTTACATTTCAGGCTAATCTAAAACAAAACGGCACCATAGAGTTGACTTGGGAAGGAGTGAAGCCGGAGCAGTTTGAATCTGCAATGGTAGAGGGACTACCCCAGTGGGATGGCTCACACTCTACCGCATCCCTTCTACGGTACCTTCGGTCTATGGCAGATGAGATGATGGAAAAGTCCAGAAACTATATCTAGCTTTTTCCCTTACCGTCTGCAGCGTAGAACGGAACCGTATTCCCTGCAGAGTTCTCTACCATTCTTAACTTACCGCCGTTTTTCATTTGCGTTATGGGCTTTGACATAGACTGATTCTGCATCATGTTCTGTTGTGGCTGAGTAGCCGACATCATTCCCCCCGCTTGAGCTTTCTTGCGGGGTTTTGTCATTCCACCGTACATCATTGGCTTGCGCTTTGCAGCACCACCGTACATCATTCCCTTACGAGGGCCGTTGTTGTATGTTTTCATTGTAACACCTTCTGTTTATAGTTGTTCAGCTATTAGTTTTTGACGTATTTGTTTGTATTCAAACGAGTGTCCAAAATCACTCACTATACTTACGGATTTATCATCACTGGATACGGCACTGTTTATGTTATCGAATCTTTCCAAACCAACAACAAGCATCTCAAATAACTGCCGCTCTTTATCTGCCGGAAGAGGCTTTCCGGTTTCAATCATTTCTGCTACTAGCGTTCCAACTTTAGGGTTGGTCAAAGCAGCGGTCAAAACACTCATGTTTCTTCGCCTCATCTGCTGTAGTACAGCCTCTGTACCCACATACCGGAAGCTAACTACGCCCCTGTTAACGGCGTAGAACCTACTGATGTAGCTTTCAACAGAAAACTTCCGGGGTATACCTGTTAGATTTATATTGGCAGATGCCCCAACAGTTTGGTTTGCTGTAAAGTTAATTATGTTTTCGTATGTTTTGTAGGTCTTCTCGCCAATGATACTTATAACAGCTTCTCTGGTTGTCTCATTAGTGAATCCCATAAAGTTCTTAAGACCTTCTTGATCCAAGTCAAGTTCTGGAATCAAAACTTTGCTGTCAGATGGGTCAAGCTGGTACACTCCAGTCGGCTTAAATGCTTTCCTGTTTATTTCTTGAGTTAGTAAAGCAGTCAGGATTGAGTTTACTTCTTCGTCGCTTCTTCCTGCCTTTTTAAGGTGAGCCTTAACATCATTAATTCTTCCTATACCACCTGATATTAACGTGGAAGCAACATTTTCAGAGTCAAGCTTTGTGCGAGAAATGCCCTGTAGGTACTTTGTTGTTTCGTCAAAGCCCTTTATAATTTTGTCAGCTTGTTTCTTTACTCTAGCTACTTCCCCTGATGCAAATGAAGTAAGCTGTAATACACCTGCATCGTAATACTTTTTGTCTATTGCATCTGGTCCAAAATCAGGAAAGACATCCCGCATAACACTATCAATGTTCAATATTTTTGTCTTATTACCGTTGGCATCTACCCCGACAAAAGTATCTTGTAAGCTGTTTGCTTTTCTACGGAACTCATTAAAGTCAATGTTCTTTCCGCTTAGTACAGTTTCCTGCATCCACTCTCTTGCGTGAGCCTCTAACGTTGCTTTTATGGCCTGTCCGTCAGCAGTTCCTAAGTCTATTCTGCGAGTACCATTAGGCTGCAGGACTCCCAACGATTCTGATAGAGAGCTTGTAATTCTCTTCTTATCTGCATCTTTCATATTGGAGATGCTTTCAAAGTTTAGCCAGCTAGTGGGTTTGTTAGCTCCGTAGTCTATACCCAGTGGATTGTCAGGAGATATACTTCTAGGTAGTCTAGCGTTTTTATCTCTCCACCCCAGCCATTTACCCAAGTTTTCATCGTTGTAAAACCGTGTCTTGTAGTCCGACCACAGTTCGTTACCTTCTGTAAGGACATCTTGGGTAGACTTAAGACTGCCATCCTTCTGTTTAATAAACAACTGCCCTACCGGAACTCTCATTCCTGACTCTGTTTGTACTTCAAAAGTATTCATAAGGTTGTCAGAAACAACACCTAGTTTAGCGTAAGATAACTTAGCAGATTCGGGTGCCTTGAACTCTATCTCATTTAAAGCAGTAGATAGTTCTTTTGCTTGCTGGTAGTTGATGGGTAGTACCCCAAGCTCTACTCCTTTTTCAGCAGCGTCTTTTCTAATCTGTTGAGCAACAAACAAGTCTACAGGTATACTCTTATCACGAGATGCTCCCGCACTTGCTAAAATTTCCTCTCTAAGTTCGTCTACATTCTTACCCAACCTCTGAGCAGCATCATCTAAATACGATCCGGCTGCAGTGTTGAGGAACTCAAACATTCTGTTTGTATTAGTAGATGAAAGAGTTGTTCCCCCCATTTGACGAAGGATCATAACTCCTTCCTCTTTACCAAGAAGTTCAAACATCTCATCCACAACAGGACCAGCATCTGTTGATGCACCCTGCTTGCTTACCATTTTTCCATCGACTGTGTAAAAGATAGAGTTGTCAAGCTGACGAAAAGGAGCAGCGGCTAAGTTCTTTTCTCTTACGTTTGCATTTTCAGTTAGGGCAGCAAGAGCATCCCCCGCTGTTTGAATGTCGCTTGGTCTGACCTCATCCCGTGCAGGTTTGAAGATGGTTCCCTTTTCAATTGTACCACCAACTTTTGCATTGACTTCATTCTGGGTTGGTAACTTACGAGCAATCTGGTTACTTTTTTCAGCAATAGTCGTAGCAAGTAAGTCTGAAGTTCTGGTTGCTTCATCTCTTATAGCCACTATGCTGGAGTTGTCTACCCTTGATATATTGTGTTTTGACAGTGACTCAAAAGCTTCTCCTAGTTCTGTCCTAGAACCATCATCCAAGTGAGAAAACTTTTCGTCCCCACCCAGAATCAAACCTTGTATACTTTTTTCGTAGCTTCTACCCAAAACCTCAAGGTCACTTCTTAGCTGTGCGGTAGTTCCGTCTGAATAAGCTATTGCTGCTTCTACAGTTTCATACAGTTTGTTTACAGGATTACCTTCTACGTCTACGCCCTCTATTAAGCGTAGTTCTTCTAGGGTACTACGAAGCCCAACCAGAAGCTTTTGTTGCTGTTGTAAGTTCTTTGTTAAACCTTCTACGTTACCGTTAAAGGCTGCTGCTGCTGGCCCGTGTAGGTCAAGAGCTTGTCCCTCTTCAATAGTCTGAAGAAGAGCCAGACCAAACATTCTAGTTGTTGATGTGTCTAGTAACTCCGGGTCAACTCCAACTGAAACTAATTCTTGACGAAGACCGTTGAAGTACTTGACTCGTGTCTTCAAGCTTTCTTGAAACTCTGGGCTAAAGTTTTGCATATTTTGTAGGACTAAATTTGCAAGGTTTAAATCTTGTTCGTTTATGTCATCTGTGTCAAACTTCTTAAGTAACTTTGCTGCTTGGTTTCTGTCCCGCACAATACTATAGGCAACACCCGTCATACCACCTAAAAATTCCCATAGCATAGGGTCACCACCATATATTTCAGCAGCTTGGTTGGCAACTGCTGCCCCCACTATAACAGCAGCATCCTGAACTCCAGCCTCACGAACAAACTTGGGAGTTTCTGATTCTGCCACAGTCTTGCGAAGGTCTAGCTTAGTAATGTGTATTTTTCTTTGGACATCTTCTAGACGTTGTGTATCTTTAGCAGACAGTCCCTTTGGAAGCTTTTGACGTTCTAGTAAGGCCCGTCTTTGGTTTTGTAAATTTGCATAAAAACTAGACATGTTTCTTACTTCGATACGATTGCTAACAGCCATAGCTGCATCTTCCAATTGCATTCCCGCTTTAAAACGGCTGGATGTACGCATACCATTTATAAAAGCAATTGGTTTTGCAGCAATACCTACAATACCCCCAATAAGCTTTATGTCTTTGGCCTCTCTGACCACAAGGCTCATGTCCTTAGTATACCCAAACGCTCCAAATTGTGACTTACGCATTTTCTGAAATGCAAGAATTATGTCTTCAGGATCAGCATCAGGAAAATCTTTTTCGTACTTTGCTGAGTACTCTTTAAACATCTTCATTTCTTTTGCACCAGCAGCAATCTTACGTGCTGTTGCAGGAGCGGTGCCACCCTTCACTTCTGTAGCAATAGCAACGGCGGTAGATGATGGGCCTGAGAATCTACGGGCAAGTCTTTCCGCAACAGGATAGGATACATCCAGACCTAACTGAGTGTACCTGTCTTGTATCAAGTCAGGCATCTTGGGAATAAAAGAGTTTACCCACGCCTGACGATCTATAGAGTCAGAAAGATTGTAGTTTCCAACTTTTAAGTCACCTACTATTGCTTGGTAGGCTTCTCCAAGAAGATATGCAGGAGCAGATAAACTAAACCTAAGAACTTCGTTTGTTATACCCACTAACTTAGACTTGTCCCCATACCCAACGCCACCAAACTGTGGTAAATTAACGTGGTGCAGAATAATCCCTGCGCGGTTTCTTTCGTTTGTTTCTCCCGCGTTGATAAGAAACTCATCAAGTCGTTTAGCAAATATAGCGCGATTAGTGTCTTCATCCATACCATCGTTAATCATGTACTGGTATTGAGCTTTGTCACCTGCGAACGGTATTCCTACTAGCTGATCATCTATGTCCTTAAGTACTCTTTCGTAATTTTCATCGTAGACAGTAGACTTCATGTAGTTTATGGGAAACAAATCAGTTCGTTGGTCTGTGGCTTTACCGCCTAATGGTGTAAACTTAACACCAACACTGACTCCCTTAACTTGATCAACAAGGTTTTTACGCTGCTCAATATCATCACCCGCGTAGTCTTCTAGGGAATATTCTTTACCGTCAGAGCCTATAACAACATCAAATGATAGTAAATTATCTGCTATTTCCGGTACGTCACTTATGGAAAGTATGGGAGTTATTTTGTCGGAAGCCCCTAGCTGTATAGGGCGAGTTCTTTCTATGGGTGTCTGCGTACCAGCAAACGGTTCACTATACTTTGTTGTTATCTTTGACGGATCGTCTGTTAGAGCAGGTTCGCTTGAAAGAAACGGTTTCTTTGACTCAGAAATGTCTATTCCAAAGCCCTCTGTGTCGTACTTAAGGGTTCCTAAACTTTGATCTCCAGCCCCCGGAGTAAAGAAGGGTACAGCGTAGGGAAAGTTTTCACTACGAGGATCAGGCTGTCCACTAGGCAGCGAGTCAAACGACCTTACCGCTACAGTAGGTTTTGGTTGGGGTTGATCCTTAACAATTTTAGGAGGAAGAGTACCACTAAAAGGAGCAGTCACAGCTTCTGCTAGTGATGTTGGACTACTCTTCAGTGTATCAAATATTGAAAACCCGTCTTGAGCCATGCTCTGTACTACCCTTGTCGTTGTTTGTTTAAGGAGTCTATAGTTAGCTGGTACTCAGGAAGTTCTTTTGCAGCTTCTATGCTATCTACTTCTGGTTTTTTCTGCAAACGCAACCTTAGATTTACAGAATTGAGTACGTCTGCAGGGGACACTCTTGTTTCAGCGTCAAAGGCTTCTGGTGATCGGGGATTTAACTGGCCCAATCTGTTAGTAACTGCAAGAATACCATCATCTAAACTCATTGAAATGCTAACTAAAGGACTTGCTGTTCCTCTTAATTCATTTGCAATAGCAACTGCTGCGTTGTCCTTTACATCATCACGTGATAAATACAACGACTGAACTCGTATTTCGTCAATCATAGCAATTGCTGCTTGAATAGATGCTGCCTGTGCTAGAGGGGTAGTAGCAAAGTCTTGATTCAGAGAGCTAAATATAAGTTGTACGTCTTGGTCAGATATAGTTCTGCCGCCCGTTCCCCCCTGAATTGTAGCAGCAAGCTCGTAGGCAAGCACAGTCAGGTGAAACTTTCTTGTGGCATCAAGTCTTTTTTCTTGATCAGTTGCAGCAGCAACTTCTTGAGCAATTTGATCAAACTTATTTTCAAAAGTTTGTAGTGCTTCGTTACTAAATTGAGTGCTTGTTGCTACACCGCTATTATTTGAAACACGTGAAGCAGTACTAGCTAAAAATTGCCTACCAAAGCTGGTTCCTTGCACACCATCTTTAGCAAGACCCCGGATTCGTTTACCTATTTCTTGACCGTAGTAAATAAACCCGTCTACAGTTTGATCAAAAGAAACAACTGTGCTAGATTTCCTAAGTGATCCATCAGGGTTAATCATAGTTCGTAAGGCTGATATACCAACTTTCTTAGCACGAATGGCACTGTCATACTTAGCTTTGTAACCTAGTCTAGCCCTTTGATCGGCTGCTCCATTAGTAAAGCCGAATTTGTTTTTTAACAGTTTCATTTGTTTTGATCCGGCACTGTTTATAAGCCCCCGTACAAGCATTATTCCTGCTTCTGTATCACCATCTAGTGACTCAGTAAACTTGTTTGCCATTGCTCTTTTGTCTGTTGAACTCATGGCAGCTAGTATTTGTTTAGAGTTTCCAATTCCACTGTCATTTATAAAGGCTTCAAACAAGTCTAGTTCTGTAACTGGTACTTTTCCATCGCCGCCGGGTACAATAACGGTAGTTGACATGGACGCAAACAAATCTAAAAGAATTTGATTTGGAGAAGCAACTGGACCCAAGCCGTCAGGTCTTTGAATGGCCTCAAGTGTTATAGGATCACGTTCTTTAGCTACGTATGTGCTTAGTGTATTGAGTGCTAAATCTCTATTGTTTGTTATTTTTTGTAACAAGGGCATAATAGTCCCTTCAATAAGAGACTTGTACTTTGATTCAACAACTGTACCCGAAATCATAGTACCTAATCTTTCATTGTTTTCTAGAGTTATAGGCTCCCTAGATATAACGACAGTAGCGTCAGGGTCTTCACCTATTCTTAAACTTGTTTGTATGCGTAAGGCTTCTTCTTCGTTACCTTCCATGTCTATAGAATGAAGATACGCTTTCATACCGGGAATTTCAAGCAACTTCCCTCTTCCTTGTTTTCTTAAAATGTATTCACTGGCGACTCCAACGGTATTTACTTCCGTCATGTCACCGCCCATAAGTTTTTTCTGTTCTTTTATAGCCCTGATAACTAGAGGTCCGAATTTATCTACCCATTGATGCCCTATGGGTACCTTTGTACCGTTTTCAAGAGTGACTGTACCCGTCTTTATAATATTCATATTTTCTATTGTTTTACCAAACACAGAGTCTAGTTTTTCAGAATCATCTTGTACATCAAGCCCCCCAATAATTTGGTCGTTAGGAAGTTTTATGTAGCTAGTGTATTTGGACAAGTCTAGTGCAGCTTTTTGTTTAGCTGTTTGGCTTTGAGTAGGCATTGCCGTAAAGGTACCTTTGGCACTGTACGTAGTTCCTTTACCCCCCAGCGGTCCTGCAGCTTCCAGCAGCCTAGATTCACCTGCCTTTTTAATATCATCTTCAGTAAAACCGGGGTCGTCATCCCGTATGACAATTTTTCCATTTGAAAAAGTCTTGCCGTCCTCTGCTCCGTATTCAGTCACGACTCTTTTTGATGGAGCTTTTACTGATTGCTGTATAAGCTCATCACCTACAAATTTTCCTGTCTGTACTTGTTCTTGAGGGTAGTATTTTAAAAGTTCGTTTTTGTCTTTCTTTTTAATAATTGCACCATTTTCTAGGACTACGTAGCTATACTCATCACCCTCGTTTTTACCGGGGCCAGTTATGTCTCTTTCATCTCGTGCGTTTTCACCAAAAGCATTTACTGTGTTAGTAACCCTGCGAATAGGAAACCCATTTTTTCTGTGGGCATCAAAAGCATCTGCTTCGTTTTTGTATCTAGTTTTTCCAACTATATAAACGACTTCACGTTTTGCGCCTGAAATACCTGCGTCAACGCTTGATGCTGCCAATTTAATTTGGTCAGTGTTAATTAAGCTGTCTACACCATCAACCCGCTGTCCGGCTTGGGGAAAGAACATCATTCCCGCTTTGGGTCCATAAAGTTGTTCAAGTTCTAGCTGGGTTCTAAATTGCCCGTCACTTCTGTCAAGAAGTAGCGTCTCAATTACAGATTTTCCCTTATGTTCTTTAAATCCATTCTTGATGCTGCCTTTTGACAATATCGTTGAACCGTCAGGTATCATGGTAGGACTGCCAGCTAACTTCTCTCCAAACACGCCATCGGGACTTTGCCACCGTATACGGAAAGCGTTCTCATCCCTGCGGATTCTTTCCGCGTCGTCTTCTTTTCTTAATACTTCTGATCTATCAGCTTTAGCTTTAGCTTCAAGCTTTGCTTCTTCAGCCCGTTTAGCATCTTCTCTTTTGCCTTTTGCATACGCTGCACTCCCAGCAAGAAGGCCAATTTCTAAAATCTTTCCAAATCCAGACATTACTTTGGCCCCTTCACATCTAAGAAAGAAACCGACTCAGGCTGTACTGGCATTTCTTTCGGAGTTATCTCTTCTTCAAACTTTTCCAAGTGCATACGCTCCTGCCTGTTCAACTCTTCGTTCATGGAGTTATACAACTCAGGGTTACGTTGTTTAAGAATGTTGAAGAAAGCAACGTCATCTACAGCTTCTTCTTCCTCTCGCTCAACAAACATCTGGGGTTCAAACCCTTCTTCTACTGCCATGTTGTACAAATAAATACCAATTGCGGGTTTGATTAACTCCGCAACGTCTGGTGTGTAGTACCCCTGCATGAAACCCTTGAACGCAACTTGTCCAACAAGCTCTTCCACTGTAATTCCAGCGTAAAGCATTTTTAAAATGCCATCCCTTTGATCAGGAGTGTCAATAGTTTCGGTGATGTAATCAATTGCGTCGTCAGGATCAGCGTAAACAGGGGGCCGTTCCCAAGCCCACTTCCCCGGTGGGTCCGTAAGGGAGTGTCCGGGAGGAGCAGCTAAAGAGTTTATTTTATCAAAAGCCATGCTATCTATCCAATTCTTGCATCTTTAGTGTATGCCGGTGATCTGGTTGCGCTACGTTTTACAGAAACTCGTTTAGCAGTTGTGCTTCCGACGGGCTGTATACTTGCTAAAATTCTAGGGGGGATGTATGTTGTTTTCACATGCCCCGCAAGAAAATTGTTCATCTTGCCTGAAGATAGAGCATTAGCCACCCTGCCATTCTTTCCCAACGGAATTTGTCCAGCTTGCCCAGCCTGAAAGTTAGTATCAGTACGAATAGATCGGGCTTGAGTTGATCGTGTACCAGAGGGCATTCCCCCCATATCTTTACCAAACATGTTCAGGAAAGAAGCACTCTTCTCTGCACCGCTACCCTTAACAGCATCATACCCATCCTTAATCCAGTCAGGCATAAAATCGTCTACTGCTCCGTAAATGCTGGAGCCAACGCTTGTTCCCGAAAAGGGAGTTACGCCGAAATAGTTTAGGGTTTTACCTGCAAGGTTATCCCCCTTAAAATACTGGTTGTCCATTCCTTCCATTCCCGGAACGGTATCCCCAAAGAAGTATTCCCCAGCAAACTTAGCACCCACTAAAGCTACTCCTGCCTTAAACCAGTTTTGTTTCCAAAATTTAGCCATATGTTACTGGCTCCTAACCAAAAATGTTATCAATAACTTCACTCACAAGATAATCGTCGTATTTTGTGTCGTACATATCTTTATCCGCTGCGATAGCGGCAGATTGCATAGCTGCATTGTGCGCTCTATCTTTGGCGTTTTCAGATGCTTTCATATTCCAAGAAGCTTGATCACGGTATGTTTGCCAAATGTTGTTCATGGCATTCTGATTAATACCCAAAAGATTTAGTACGTTCTGCCTGTTTGCTTCGTTCGTAGCTGCCGTGTTGTTAGTGTTTATTGTTCTGCGCCAGTTTGCATTACTTTGATCAACTTGAAGCTGCATGTTTGCATTAAACTGATCGCGAGTAGTTTGCATTTGAGCGTTGAATTGATCTACGGCTACTTTTTGACTAACATTAAATTGTTCTAGCCCTGCCTTACGATTTAACGAAGTTGTTTGAATTGTAGCTCCTAGCTCCGCAAAGAACATGTCTACTTCGTTTTCAGACTTAGCATTGAATTGTTTTGCTGCGTTGTCTGCTGCAGCATCTGCTAAAAGTCCTGCTACTTGACTCTGGTAAGTAACAGTGTTGGCCTGTTGTTCATTGTTTAGGTTTGCCATATCCATAGACAGGAAAGCTTTAGAGTTTTGAACTGCTGCTTGCTGCCTGTTGTTTAAGTTTGCCATATCCATCGAAGCAAAGGTAGCTGCATTTTGTAAAACAGCCTGTTGCTCGTTACTCAAATTAGCAAGTTGAATAGTGGCGTACTTACCCGCATCTTCTGATGCAATCTGTATTCCTGATTCGGTTACGGCCTGAACCATTGCCGCTGCAGCCATCGAACTTGCACCAAGTCCACGCTGCTGCATGATGGCTGTTACTTTGCGAACTTGAGGCGCAGCCCACGCAGGAAGAGGTTGACCTGCTTGTATAGAACTCATCAACTGACCCATTTGGAATTGAGTAGTTGCTCTAGGGTCAAGAGTTGCTGTAGCGGCTGTGGCTAAACTTGCAGGAGAAACAGTTCCCTGCGCTGCTTGCATTATAGCAGCGTTTGAAACAGTACCCTGTGCAGCAGTAGCGGCCCCTATACCGGGACTTGCATCTGTTGATGTGTAAGTTTGAGCGGGTGTAGCTATGGGGGCTGTTTGATCATACCCCGGTAAACTAATCTGAGCAGGAGCCGCAACTGTAGGGGCAGTTATTTTTTTACTTGTAGTATCCAACAATTCATTTGCGGATGCTACTTGCGCGGTTGGTGTAATTTTTTGTGATGCGTCTAATGCCTTTTGATCTGTTTGATCAAGCATTTTCTTTTTTACATCTTCTTCTGTAACAGCCATCTATTAATCTTTCTGTAACACGCGGTCTAGCTTGTCTTCAACCCGGTGTAGTGCTTCCATCACACGGCTCATGTCTTCACGAACCTCACTACGAGTGACGTACTCCTCACGAGTACGGTTGAGAAGAATCTCTATGCGCTTCTGTTCCTTTGTCATGCCAGAAACAAACCACGCTCCACCCATTACAACTATACCGATTAGGGTGTCTATTATGTGTACTAAATCCATTAGTCAGCGTCTGCAATGGTTAGAGTACCAGCGTCTACTTGGCGTAGGATTTCTGCGTAGTGGCGATTGGCTGGGTCAAGTGGAACGTGCATGGTCACGCCATCAATACTGGCTACAACTCCTTCATTAATTCCGTCAGCAGATACAGAACCATCATCCTTATCAATAATTATTCCTTGAAAATACTTTGCATTAATAATAACCATTTTATAACTCCGCATCTGCTTTAAAATCATTTACAAAAATTCCCTGACTAGCAGACCAGTTATTAGCACTATTATAACAATGTACATTGTTTGAGGTTGTAGTGGCTAAAGCAAATGTACCTGCATTACCGCTTTGCGGTGAAAAGGTTCCTGTTACTGTTGGAGTGGCTCTCATTATAGGTGTAAATTGCACTGTACCAGACCCTGAAACAACAGCTTGCGACCCAGTATTGTATCCTAAATGAACAGGATTAACCTGACAGTACCTTCTGCATTTCTCTAACGTAGTTCCAAAGTCCTCATGCTCAAACGGCGTGGCTACTTCTCCGATTTCAAGCTGTACGCCTGTAAGATAAAAGTTGTTGCTTGTACTGTTCACAGCATTTACTTGTCCAACAGCCGCATTAGCCGCAGTAAAACCAGCCCAAGAGGTTGCTAGAGTGCCGCTTGTATATGTGGACCCAGCCACAAGCCACCAA
>Ga0209535_1002566_pt1 | contig 11830 bp, 17 predicted proteins | sample LinPmetageLP28_FD_184041 | JGI IMG/M metagenome (GOLD analysis project Ga0209535, IMG submission 184041) | Marine viral communities from the Pacific Ocean - LP-28 (SPAdes) (version 2) | ecosystem: Environmental > Aquatic > Marine > Oceanic | place: Pacific Ocean | collected 2009-08-22
GAAAATAATTGAAAAGCCTGATTATGACTATGTGACATGGAAAGCACTTCGCGGAGATCCGACTGACAATATTAGCGGCATCCCCGGATGCGGTGATAAAACAGCAGATAAACTGGTACGTGATCCAGGATTGCTTTCAGAGTACTTTAAGAAAGATCCTGTTAGACAACAGATATTTGAGAGAAATGTTAATCTAATACGTCTTGTTGACTTCTCTGATAAACTTTCTGATATGGAGAGACATGATGGTGTTGCTGACTTCGAACAGTTGTATGATATCTTTGATGATATGGAATTCCATTCGATGTTAAAAGAAAAGACTTGGAATAAGTATGTATATACATTCAAGGAGGTAGTGTAATGTATTTAGATGATAATGTGCAGCAGGCGTTACGCCAGATGAATAAAATTGCAATAAATGAAGTATTAAAAAAAGAAGGTGATTTATTTGTCGCAGTTAACGTTGAAACACAGCAACGTAGAATTATACAAATCGACCAATCACTGGTCGAAAATTTAGCAAAAGGTCAGCGTCCCCCGGGTTCTGGAAGGGGACTATTAAAGGGGTAACATGGAAATTAAACGCGAGATTTATTCTGGGCAAGAATTAGATTCAAAACTGCAAAAAGGAATTAATAAGTTAGCAAATGCTGTTAAGATAACAATGGGCCCAAAAGGAAAGTTAGTACTAATACACAGACCCGGGCTTCATCCAATTGTTACAAAAGACGGAGTAACAGTCGCACAAGCTATCAATCTTGTTGATGAGGTTGAAAATCTCGGTGCACAAATTATAAAAGAGTCTGCGAGTCGCACAGCTGATGAAGCCGGAGACGGTACAACAACTGCAACTGTACTTGCACAGTATATTTACAATGAAGGTCTCAAGTATAAAACAGCAGGTTTTGATGTTATGCAACTCAAAGAAGGCGTAGAATATGCGCGTAGTATACTTATCGATTTAATTAAAGATGCAGCCCAAACAGTAAATAATAACGATGACTTACTTGATGTTGCAACAATTTCTGCTAACGGAGAAAAAGAAGTTGCAAAGTTAATTGTAGATGCTATTGATGCCGCCGGTCCTGATGGTCATGTTATTGTGGAAGAAGCAAAAGGTTTCAGTAGCTCACTACAAGTAGTCGACGGATTCCAAATGGAACGCGGATTTTTGTCGCCTTACTTTGTGACTGATAAAAATAAAATGACTGCAGAATTTGCAAAACCTTTGATTTTGATGGCAGATAGAAGCTTTAATTCTGTTCGAGAATTAATGAAACCGCTTGAAATAGCACTTGATATGGGCCGGCCGATTGTTGTTATAGCAAATGATATTGAAGGTGACGCTTTACAAGGTTTAGTACTGAATAGAGTTAAAGGTACTCTTCGTGTTGCCGCTATGAAATCACCAGGCTTTGGTGGTGCAAGACACGATCTATTGCTAGATTTAGAGTCAATTGTTGGTGGGAAAGTTCTAGACAGTTCTTTTGATATGACGTCTTTTGATCCGGAAATGTTTGGTACATGTAAAAAAATGATCATTCATAAGAGTAAAACGCTAGTAATAAAAGAAGCCGAGCGCTCTGAAGCAACGCAATCAAGGATGGATACAATTAAAACAAAGCTAGGATATCCGGGGTTAAGTGATAATGAATGTGAGTTATTAAGGTACCGAATACAACAATTAGCAGGAGGTATTGCAATATTGAGAGTAGGTGCTGCTACTGAATCTGAATTGATTGAGCGATATGACAGGGTTGATGATGCATTGCATGCTACCCGGGCTGCTTTAGAGGAAGGTGTATTGCCTGGTGGTGGTATTGCTCTTTATCGATTAGCAGATAAATTAAGAGAATACACGCTAGAAAGCTACGACAAAAGCTTTGTTGCCGGATTTAGGCTATTAACAGAAGCATGTCGGGCGCCATTCCAACAAATACTAGACAATGCCGGGTTATCACATCATAAAATTTTAAATGAATTAAAAGAAACTAGTGCAGAATTCGGTTATGATGTACGACACAAAAAGTTTGGTGACATGTTTACCTTGGGTGTTTTGGATCCGGCAAAGGTGTCAAGGTGTGCTGTAGAAAATTCTGTATCTGCAGCGACAATGCTACTAATGGCGGATTGTTCAATGATTGAAGTAAATTCTAGGCAAAATGATTAATTATTATATAGTTATAAATAGTTCGGAGCAAACATGTCAAATGCAACCAATTATAAATTAAAGAGAAAACTAGTAACAGCAGTAGTCACACTTAAAATAGAAAACGAGGTTCATGTTCCTGACTTAATGACACGCATTCGAATCTTGCCTGGTATTGCTGTTGTTGGACAAAAAGATAAAGTAGCGCGTTTTTCTGACGGTGATGGCTTACTACCTCTGAGTATTAAGTATCTACCTCAGTCAGACGAAATATTCCAAAGCTTAAAGCAAATGTCTGATATTGTTAAGAAGCTGCCAGGAGTAAAAACAGTTGCTGTGCAAACGTTTAACAAGCGATTAATCACCATGAAGGGTAAGAAACTTATTTTTTAATTTTTTTAAAAAAGGGGTGTAAATACTGAAAACGATGCATATAATTAATACACTTGCATTTTATATGCTAGTAGTATGAGCTTGCTAACTAAAAAAGTTGCGTGATTTTGTGTAACCAGCGCAGAACTTTGGTATAATAATAACACAAACAAACTAAACATTAAAAATTAAACATTGGAGAATAAAATATGCAAACATCAACAACGCTTGAAATGTATTTTCGAAGCATAAAGCGTCATACAAAATTATTAACAAGAGAACAAGAGGTAGAATTAGCAAAACGTATTGAAGCTGGTGATATGCGAGCGCGTCGTATCATGATCGAGTCAAACTTGCGTTTGGCGATATCTATTGCTAAGAAATATGCAAAGTATGGCGGAAGTCTAGAAGATTTAATTCAGGAGAGCAATATTGGTCTGATTAAGGCAGTCGAAAAATTCGATTGGCGCAAAGGCTTTAAATTTTCAACTTATGCTTGCTGGTGGATTAAGCAAGCAGTAACACGTAGCTTAACTTCTAACAGTACACTTCTTAAAGTACCGTCCCACACACTTTCTAATGCTAGGAAAATTTGGGCGTTAAGACAAGAGTACCAAGAAGAGTTTGGTCATGAACCATCAATTGATGATATTTGTGATGCTTTAGGACTGTCAGAAAAACATGTGCGTAATGCGCTTGATGCTGTTAAAACAAAGAATATAGCATCAATCGATCAGCAAATTGGTGATGAAGGTAACCGGACTCTTGGTGATATTATTCCAGATAATGACACACCTAGTATTGAACAAATTCTTGATAATGAATTAATTCGAGAAAGAATTGTAAAAGCACTTACTTCGTTAACTAAACGTGAAGAACTAGTTCTTCGTATGCGATTTGGTATATCAGAAGTAAGTGAAGATGACAATCATGTTTACGAAGTACAATTAGCACAATAAGATAAAAAGGAGAAAATATTATGGCAATGCCCAAAGGTTTTAAAAGCGAGAACGGTTATGGTACATCAAAATTATTTGATGGCTTGACATATCACGAAATTGCAGATTCAATGAGAGAATCAGGTTTTAAGATGAATCACTCAACAGCAAGAAATGTATTTGTTAATGCATTGATTAAAGTTGCTGATGAAATTGCAGACTTGTATCAGCTAGAATTAACACAGAAAGATTTAAAAAGGTTGGCAATTAATCCAGACTTTCAAGATTCTGTTCGTGGTTTCATGAGTGAGTTAGGTAGTGATCGATCACAATAAGGCACTACTGCACGATCTAAATTTTCAAACTGCTTTACTAGAGAGCGTAGATTGGGATGAATCTCAGTCTGCCGCTCTTTTACAGTATTTAACAAAAGTTTTGTCTGGCACTACTGTACTTCCCGAAGATATTTTAAAAAGTATACTTAGTGAATACGGAACAGCGGCCCGCGATTTAATTAAAAAAATATTTCTAGACGCATATATAGAGAACGGGTTATATATGAAATCAGGAGACGGCTATGAGCATTAATTTGGAATACATTCTGAAAAGAAACAAATCAAACTTAAAAATTTTTATTGCAAAAAATAGGTTAACTACTTACCAGGGTTTATTAGAATATTGTGAATCGAGAAAATTCATTCCTTGTACAGTAGAAGTGTATAACGAAGCAGTAAAAAAAGAACTAGGTCAGAATGAAAGAAAAAAAGTTAGTGGGAAAACTGGTAAAACACAAGAACCAAAAAAACGTAGGTATCGTCGTAAAAAGCAACAAGATACATCCAAACTACCTGACAGTTCTGACAAAGGGTAAATTAGAAGAATGGCATATTTTATCTGTTGTAACAGATAATTAATATATGTTTTATAAAAGGAGTTAATTATGGCACAACATTGGCCCAGACCAGGGGTAAATCACGTAGGTGAATATCAAGCATCAGGACACTTATTTCCCATTGATGGGAGTGCTAGTATTGTCAGACTTAAGTTTGTAGCTAGTTCTATTACTTTTACTGAAGATGGAGGATCGTTCACTGTGTATGATGCACAACACAATCCATCAACGACAGTAACAGTATCAAAAGCTTGCCGGCTCAAAGGTAAGTTTCTAACTTTTAAAACAACCAAAGACGCTGTTGTTGAGATTACAAATATCCCGTCAGGTTCTTATAACCCGCCGTTATTTACTCAAATCACAGGTAGCTAAGGTAGTTAATTGAAGTATAGAAAGGGTGACTTGATCCTGCTAAGAGGGAGAGTGTTGTCTATGAACGACAACGCTTTTTTTGTCGGTGTAATATTGTCCGAATCTCGAAAGCGTTATACAAAAGAATACGATGACATGTGGAACACTAAAGAATTAATTTGGGAAAAAGTGTACAAAGTGTTAGCGCAGGGTAAAATAATAAGTGTCAATTATTACGATATTAAAGGGAAGGCGCATTAATGAATAAAAAAAGACAGCTCATAGATAATCAAAAAATAGTCTGTATATCAGGTGGTTTTGATCCGATACATGTCGGGCATGTTAGAATGATACAAGATGCAGCAAAACTTGGCCATGTAATTGTGATTGCAAATTCGGACGAATGGCTTGTTAGGAAGAAAGGATATGCTTTTATGCCCTATGAAGAGCGACAAGAAATACTTTATGCAATCAAAGGTATAGTCGACGTTGTAGAAGCTCAAGATGAAGACGACACTGTTTGCAAATCACTTCGTCATTTAACACCTCACATTTTTGCGAATGGTGGTGACAGGGGTGACAGGAACACGCCAGAGATGGATTTGTGTAAAGAATTGGGTATACAAATGGTTTGGGGCATGGGTGGGAATGATAAGCCACAATCTTCTTCCTGGCTGGTAAACGCAGTTAGAAACTTCTGCAAGTAACTAGCATGAAAAAAATCGTTTTGTTTGACATGGATGGCACACTAACACCTGCCAGAAAGGAGATGGAGTACTCAGTGCTTTCTGCCCTTAAAAAGCTTCATGAACACGGGTATGAAATTGGAATTGTGACCGGTTCGGGTATGGACTACATTAAAGAGCAGTGTGCTATTATGTTTAGAGACTTTAGCTTTAACCATGAACAGCTTTATTACTTTCCACACAATGGCACTAAGTACATACGTTACGAGTCTAGTTCAGAAAAAGCCATATACAATATGTCTATGGAACAAGAGCTTGGTGAAGAAAAGTATAGAGAGCTTATTTATTGTCTAATTGAATATCAATTGCGTATTAAGCGCAAGGTTTATGGCAAACATATTCCACTAACAGGTAACTTTATTGACTGTCGTGGGTCTATGATAAACTGGTGTCCTATTGGAAGAAATGCTAATCATGATGACAGAACAGTGTGGAAAACATTAGATACAAAACATAAGATTAGAGAGTCTTTGCTGGACGCGTACTTTAGATCGCCACTATATGAAAATGTTGACGTTAAACTAGGTGGTGCAACATCTTTTGATATATACCCGAGCGGGTGGGACAAATCGCTTGTTTTGAGAAATTTTAACCAAGAAGACGATATCTGGTTTGTTGGTGATAAATGTAAGAATCACGGTAACGACAAAGAACTTTATGAAGCCATTAAAGAAAAAGATCCTAACAAAAGTTTTGAAACTAAAAACCCTGAACAAACAATTAAAATTATTAACACTTTACTAGGAAAGTAAAAATGAATATGTTCGTATTGGATGAACAGCCTCAAAAAGCGGCAGAGTATCACTGTAATAAACACGTAGTTAAAATGATTTTAGAGGCAGGTCAAATGGGATGCGCTGCGCACTGGATGAGTTGGCTTGATAAGTTTGGCAAAACGCGATCAGACTTTAAGCTGATGCGAGACGCTAAAGAATATTTAAGGGTTAACGTGCCTCAAGATAAGCAGCCACCATGGGGACTGACACACGTCAATCATCCTTGCACTATCTGGACTAGACAGTCGGCAGAAAACTATGGGTGGCATATGGAGTTAATGCGGTGTTTGCTACGAGAGTATAATTTGAGGTATGACAAGATTCACAAGTCTACTGAGGTTTATCATTGGCTCATAAAAAATGGTCCTGCTAGCTTTCCTGTAAAAGGTAGAACTCCATTTCCTATCTGCATGAAAGAAGAATATAAAGTTGGTGATGATCCTATACAAAGTTATAGAAAGTATTATATTAAAGACAAGGTCAGGTTTGCTAAATGGGAACCACGTGCTAAAACTCCTGGCTGGTTTTTACAAGGAGTAAACAATGAAAAAAGAAGAAATAAGAAAATTAGTTGATTTAAGAATGATGTTGTTACAAGATTTTCACAAAAGAAAAGATTGGAAAAACAATCGTAACGCTATTATGCGTGAAATAGAATATGTTGAGATTATAGAAGCCACAATTAAAAAATTAGACACAATATTGTCAGGACATGTGACATTTTCGTAAAAAAATAAAATATTTCCTATACTTAAAAGTATGGGGGTGTTTTATGTGGTACATTTTATTTGCTTTGTTGTTCCTCTCTTGTAATGATTACGGTGTCAATAAAGTAATACAATCTAATCCAGAATTAGTTGTTTATCCTGAGTTAATTGAATTTGGACACTTACAGTCCGGTTTCGAATCAGGGCAAGCAACTTTTGCTGTGATTAATGCAGGTGATGAAGAGTTAATTATAAGTCAGCCTGAATTAGTAAGCGATAATATTAGATTTAGCTTGAACGTCAATATGACTGAAAATTATACAATACCTCCAGGGGTTGCGTTAGAATTTAGCGTCTATTATGCGCCTGAGACCTTCGAACAGAATACTGCAATAATCAGATTTGTAACAAACGATGAAGACGAAAGCCAATACGAATTACCTGTAACCGGTTTTGGCGACGCACCAGTCATGACAGTGTCACCTGACGTATTTGATTATGGCCAGATAAGTATAGGATGTGATAACGAAGAAAGAATCACTATACGTAATGACGGGAATCTAGCTTTAACCATTGACAACATCACACAAATGGTCACACAACCTGTCGACATCATTGTGGAATATGGTAGTTTACCTGACCTACCGTGGGTGTTAGATCCAACTCAAGAAGTAGATTTTTTAGTATCTTATACGCCTAGCGATGTAAGTTACGACGAAAGTGTTATAAGATTAGAAGGCAACGATCCTGCAAATCCCGTTTTGGAAGTAATTCAATACGGTGACGGTGATGTAGAGCATTGGGTTACTCAAACACATGTTCAAGAGGCGATATCTTACCTAGACGTTATTTTCGTCATTGACAATTCGGGTTCAATGAATATATTCCAACAAGAACTAGAGAATCAGATCGGTGTTTTTATGAGCGTATTTGTTACATCTGCCGCTGATTATCATTTTTCTGTTATAACAACAGATGAAGCTGCTTTAATAGAATATAACGGTGTCAAATGGATAGACAACAACTATTTAACACCCACAGACTGGCTGCAAACAATTATTGGTGGCATAGGTACACGAGGTAGCGGGACTGAAAGAGGCATTGAAATGGCTAAGAATGCTCTAGAAGGTGATGCCGGTCCGGGAAGAGGATTTTTAAGAGAAAGCGCAGCATTAATAATAATTTATGTATCTGACGAGGCTGATCATTCAATTGGTGGGTGGTATTCTTACACTGGCTTTTTTGATAATGTAAAATCTAGTCAACATCTAATGAAACATTTTGCTGTTATCGGAGATCATCCAGCTGGTTGTGTAGCAACAACTACTTACGGATCCAGGAACATAGGACTAGGTGAAGGTTATTATGATATGACGCAAAGGTATAATGGCGGATGGTATTCTATATGTGCTCCGGACTGGGGTCAACAAATTCAAAATCTAGCAAACACAGTTGTGTCACGTAAAATATTTGAATTGGACGAGCCGGATCCGATAGAGGATACAACATCAGTGTCTATTAATGGTCAGCAAACAGCTAACTGGACATATGATGTCACCACAAACGCTGTTATTTTTGATGAAGATTCAATACCTTTACCGAACCAGACAGTTACAATTGAGTACGCAGTTTGGGGTTGTGGTGGTGAGTAATTATACTAAACTATTTTTCACTTTAATTTTTGGTTTTTTTTTAGGTGTCACAATTAAAAGAGTCTATGAAGAAAACGTTTTTCATGCCTGGGTATGGCCAGAACCTCCAGTTGTTTTAAATTGTTATGGCAAAACCTTACCTGAAGACGTTGTTGTTAAGGCTATTGAATATTGGACACTTCGAGGCTTTCCAATTGCGATGTATGAAATGAGACCAACAAAAGAAACATGCAGCCACGATTATCTAGAAGGCTTTATTATCGTTAGAAGGGACTCAAATTTAAAAAGCATTAACGTTTTAGGACAAACTGCTAGGCATACACAACTTAATTGGATGAGAAGTGCTGTTATTAAATTGCGTCCAGGTACTTATAATTTAGACTTATTGTTAGAACATGAATTAGGCCACGCATTAGGATTAGGACACGTAGAGGTAAAGGGACATATTATGCATCCAATGTATATGCAAATTGGTAGTAAGTTTTGGTTTCCAGAATGATCAAGAGTAAGGATTGAATCTAACAACTGATGTGAAGTGTATTGTTTCATTGCCGGCAAAATTTTCAGACAATTCTAAGCTAAATCCAAATATATTACCTTCACTAAATGTTGTTCCACTTCTTCCAAGAAAATCAAAGGTATACACAGAATGAGCAGCTTGACCATTGAGCGCAACAGAAACAGCAGGTGTAGCACTGTATGCATTATTTGTACCTGTACCTACATGAAGCGAAGCTGTTAGTGCTTTTCCAGTAAAATCTTGAATTGACTTGACTTGCATTTTTATTAGTTCACCTGAGAATGGTGCTATTTTATAATTATGAGACACTGGACCAACTGTCTCTACGAGTGTATCATCAGCGGGAAAGTAAATTCTACTATAACTTGAATTAGGATTTTGAATTAAGCCGTCGTCCAGCTGATATAAACCGCCTAAAATTCTATTACCATCTAAGTCAGATGCAGCTTTTGTTATAGAACCGGTTATGCCATTTGGCGCATGTACACTTCCAGAAACCACAACATCGCCGCCAAAAACACTAGTTCCTGCTGTAGAAGATCCTCGTGAACCTACAGAGCCAGAGACAAAAAAGTTAGTGTCTGTGTAATTCTTAACGTTAGGACTAGTTGCCGCGCCGCCAGACATTATCAAAACCTGATCTATTGAACCTTCACTTATCTTAATCATAGATCTGCCACCAGCTTGCAGATTAATATCATCATCTTGAAATCTTATATAAGTGTTATCATCACCCCTATGATAAATGTACTCACCAACAGCCATGCTTCCGCCAACTTCTAATTTATAACCCGGGTTACTGGTACCAATTCCAATGCGACTGTCAACAATTAGATTGCCAGTCATTCGGGAACTTCCTGTTATGACTAAAGAATGTACATCTGTCCCAGCAGAACCGGTTACAATTATTCCTTCTTTGAACCGCATCGTAGCAGTTCCCATATTTTTAATATTTGCCATACTTACCCCAAATTAGTTTTACCAATATAATTATAAACAAGAGGAGGTTATTGTATGGCAAAATATATAATTGACCAAACACATAGTGATATATCTTTTAGAGTTAAGCATATGATGATATCATCTGTAGAAGGTACTTTTAATAACTATGAAGCGTCTTTAGAGTCAGAGAAAGAAGATTTTAGTGATGCTATTTTTAAATGTGACATTGACGTTAACAGCCTTTATACAGGTATTGAGGATAGAGATTCTCATTTAAAGTCTGAAGAATTTTTTAATTGTGAAAAATATCCAACAATCGAATTCAATTCAAGTCTAATTAATACATTTAGTAGTGAACAACATTTTGAATATACAGTTGACGGAAATCTTAAAATTAAAGATGACGTCAGAAATGTAAAGTTAAGTGGAACTTATGAGGGCATTGTTACTGATGGATGTGGTCAAGAAAAGTATTGTTTTAAACTGAAAGGCACTGTCCAGAGACTTCGGTGGTTTTTGGATTTTATGTCAAAAAATAGTAGAAATATGTTGATTGATAATAATGTGGAATTAATATTAGATCTTCAGTTTTTTAAATTGGAAGAATAAAAATGATTAATCTAAAAAGAAGAACAAGGCTAGCATTTACACTAGCAGCTATTTCTGCGTTAACTTTTATGATATCACAAACATTTATCTATTTAGATATCATTCATTTCACTTACAACGTTCCGCTGTTTAACATTATGCTGTTTATTTTTTATGTGCCTTCATCAGCGATATTTGGTTGGGACATGTACACCAAATACAAAGATGAAAATCAAAAAATTAATGACAAGCTTAAGGCAATTAACAATTCAAACATTGTTGTTGTTTATGATAGTAAAGGAAACATCGTCAAGGCAAATAAAAACTTTTGTAAAGCCACAGGCTATTCTGAAGACGAACTTGCTGGATTACATCATATGCTACTTGTTCCTAATAACTTTGTCAAAAGTAAAGAGTATAGAGACTTTTGGAAGCAACTTCGATCTGGCGAAAACATAAAAAATAAATTTAAAAGAGTTAAAAAGAGTGGCGACATTATATGGCTTTACGGATCATATAATCCTATTAAGAGCGGAAGCGGTGCTGTTTATCAAGTAATTAATGTAAGTAATGATGTTACTGGAGAACACAATGCACAAATGGAATTAAGGAACAAAAACACTTACCTCGAACATGCTGCTAAAATATTGCGTCATGATATGCACAGTGGTATTAATACATACATACCACGAGGTATTAAAAGTTTAGAACGCAGAATTAAGCCAGAGCAAATTAAAGAGCTCAAGATTGAAACACCGTTGAGATTAATCAAAGATGGCTTGGACCATGCACAGCGTGTTTACAGAGGCGTATTTGAGTTTACTAACCTTGTTAAAGAAAATGCAGTATTGGAAAAAAGTGAATATGGCTTAGCAGGTATCCTCAAAGACTATCTTAAGAAAACTGCTTATTCAGATCAGGTAGTTATCGAAGATCTACCGACTATGTTAGTAAATGAAGCGCTTTTCTGCACTGGAATTGATAACTTAATCAGGAACGGTTTGAAATATAATGACTCAAAAACTAAGTTTATTAAGATAAAAATGTTGGATGAAAAACACTTAGTAGTAATCGATAATGGGCGAGGCATGTCACAAAAAGACTTTGATGAGCTTAGTCAACCGTATCAAAGAAAAGAGGGCCAAAAAGAAAAAGGAACTGGCTTGGGACTTAACATTTCTGTCGCGATATTTAAAG
>Ga0209535_1002567_pt1 | contig 11827 bp, 9 predicted proteins | sample LinPmetageLP28_FD_184041 | JGI IMG/M metagenome (GOLD analysis project Ga0209535, IMG submission 184041) | Marine viral communities from the Pacific Ocean - LP-28 (SPAdes) (version 2) | ecosystem: Environmental > Aquatic > Marine > Oceanic | place: Pacific Ocean | collected 2009-08-22
CATCCGCCCCGCGACTTAGCCAGCTAAAAGCAGATATAAAAGAAGGTAACATTAAACCAGACTTCGATATATCTAAACAGATATCAGAAGCTGCCAAAACAATAAGCAATTTGCGCGAACAAAAAGTAAAGCCGCGTGATTATTTTGACCAACAAGATGCGTTTAGCGATACAGACCCACTTACAGAAGCAATCATAAAAGCATTCTACAACGATGAGCTAACACGAGCTAAGTCACAAAAATTTATGACGGACGTTTTAAACTTTTACGTTGAAGAGTCGAGCAACCGCCAAGAAAATGCCTTGTTCGAAGACGAAGTAACGCCTACAGATGTTGTAAAGGCAGCTCGTAAAAAAGCAGAAAGGAAAGCTGATGGCACAGACGAAAACCAAGGAAACCTCCTTGCCGAAGCAAGCCCTAGCAAAAGCGTTAATGAGAGCCGCAAACAAACACAAAGTCCAAGGCGCACGAGAAGCAGCAAAAGACTTGATGCAGACGAGGCCGCAGCAGTCTCCCAAGAAGACGAATTAGGCGGCTCAACATCTGATCCCAGCAATGTGGTTACAACGACATCTGGATTTGTCTTTAACAATGTAAGCCAGACATTACGGCAATCGATCTATCGTGATGCATTTGCTGATAGTGGGTTATCCGTAGATGCTATTGAAAACAAATCAACAGAAGCAAAGTTTAAAATACTTGCTCGAACTGTAAAAGATAAGTTTGGTCTTTCTGGTGTGAAAGCGCCAAAGGGTGGCGGGTACACACAAGTTAACCAGCTACTCGATGCGTACCATAATCTGCAATGGATGACGCATTCACTTGCAATGCCCAACACGTTTATTGGTTTAGACGGAAAGTTGTCTTTGGAGCTGCCAAGTAAAGTAGGTCGTTACCTTGGTGCTTTTGAATCGGGATCTAACAACGTGATTATGCCGCAACGGTCAAACAGCTTTGCCCATGAGTTTGGTCATGCGCTTGATTATTACCTCATGGATAAATACGGCAACCTTGGTTTTATGGAAACTAGCAGTGGGATCAGCGGATTGATAAGGGCCACATCGAAAGCGGGAAACACACCTTGGCAAGATGGTACGCCAGTAAATGTCGAAACAGCTTTTGGTAATATGATAAACGCATTGTTTTTAGATAATGCTGAGTTGTCTTTCAAAGTTATGCAGCTCGAACAGGCGATAGCAAAAGGTGAGGCTCGTGAAGCTAAGACAGGCGTAAAGACAAAAAGTTTAGACAAGCTTCGAAGCCAGCTAAAGAAATTACTGGAGGGCAGCGGTCGAAGTAAAATTGCTCCTACAAAGTTTAAGGAAACGTCAGAACAATTTGGAAAAAGCGTAGGTATGCAAAATTACTTTCTGCGTCCTACAGAAATGTTTGCCAGAGCATTTGAAGCATACATCGCAAGAACAGTAGAAGCGGCTGGTGGACGTAATGAATTTATTACAAAAGGTGATGAAGCATACAAGTTAGCAGCCGAACAAGTAAAAGGTGCTGATGATCGATTAGCTTTAGCGTATCCTAAAGATCACGAACGTCATAATATTTTTCTAGCAATGGATCGGTTAATGGATGCGCTTAGAGCGGAAAGCATTGCCGAAGGTACGGTTGCTGATGCACCTGGAGACACTGACATGATTGATGAACGTGCAGTGTTTTGGGGGTCAATGCAGTACGAAGAACGTGGAAGAATGCGAGATATTCCAAAGCGTGTTGTGAGATCAATTATTGATGACCAAAAACGAGCTATGCGAATAGCCGATAATAGAGCCAAAGCATTACAACTGCGTCCAAAACAATACGAAGGGCGAAACTTTGTAGAAAGAAAATTGAACGAGTTTAGAGATCTATTCGCTGGCAACTTTATAAACACTAAGCGACAAATTCTTTTAACTATATCCGATACAAATAAAGACAATAAACAAGTGCGCGCAATTATGGAGGATATTATTTCTAAAGTTGCGACAGATCCAGGTACTCGGCAAGATAGGGTAACAGGCAAAGATGGAACGTTTGAGGAGTCTACAAAGATAGTTGCTAGACGTTTCTATGGAATATTAGATCAAATCGTCAAAAAGTATGACATTGAGTCAATGACATTTGAGGAGCAAAAGTCGTTGCGCTTGCTTTTAGTTGGGGAAAGCGAAGCGACAGCTAAAGCATCACCCGAAACGTTAAAGATTGCTGGTGATCTGCGTAGGCGATTACTAAACCCTATTTATGATTACATGATTAAAAACGATCAGAATGTAAATTATGTTCAAGGTGTTGGGTATATGCCTAGATCTCTTGATACGCCTCTTGTTATTCAAGAAGAAGCGAAATTTTTGGGAGAACTAAATGGAAAAAAAGGTGCTATTCCATTGTACCGCAACGTCATATTTGAAAACGAGTATGGAGTTTACGAAGAGGGCGACCTAGATCAGATAAAAGCACTGGTAAAACTAGCCATGAGTGACCCAAACTCAACATCTTTGGGTAATTTAATTGAAAACGATTATTCAGAACTGCGCGAAATTGCAGAAGCCATGCAAGATCAGATATCAGACGGATCTATATCCGAAGAAGCCTTACAAGAAATGATAGAAAGTATGGCGGAAGACCATCTTACGCTGCACGAAAAGCTGCGCGATCCGTATGCAATTACTGCGGGGAAAGATTGGCATTTGCGAATAATCAAAAGAGAAGGTGCAGATCCATCGGTTAGCGGTGTGCAAGGTAACTTTGCTAAAAAACGTAAGTTACCGCCAGAAGCAGATGCATACATGAATGATTTTTATCTCAACCCTGTTGATGCCTTGATGCAGTACATTCCTTCAGTTGTTCGAGCAACAGAATACAACAAACGTTTTGGAAAAGATTTAGTGCCAAAAAATAGTAAGATGAAAGGTGATCGTCAAATAGATTATCTTGAATATTTGATGGACGAAGCAAAAGTGGCTGGAATGAAAACGCACCAAGCCATAGAAGTTGAAACTATCGTCAAGATGGTTACTGGTCGATACCCAGGACCAGACAATTCATTAAACAAAGCACTTAACAATATCAACACATATGGCACAATGGCGTTATTGCCTCGTGCCGTTCTCTCATCTGTAGCAGAGCCGTTGACAGCAGCCATACAAACTGGAAGCACAGTTAAAGGGTTTCAGAACTTTGTATATGCTTTAGATGGGTTGGGTGCGAGTTTACGAGGTAAACAAGCTGTTGAGCGCAAGATGTATTACGCGCAGCTTGCTAACGTTTTAGGTGTTATCGATCTTCCACAAACTGGGGAGCAAGTAGCCAACAGGCTATCTGGAACAATTCAAGAAGACGCTAAAAACACAATGCGTCTTTCAACATTCTTTTTAAGAACTGGTTTAACAGGCATAACCATTGCCCAGAGAAAAGCATCAATGCGGGTAGGGTTGCAGTTTATCATCGAGCAATCCGCGCAGTACAATAACCCAGACATAAGTGAGTCACTTAAAGAGGAAGCACGGCAAACGCTGCGCGATTTTGGAATTGGGGATAATCTAATATCTCAATTTACAGATTTTGCTCAAAATTTAGATAAAACAGATAATGGTTTGTACGAGATCGATCAGATCATGGATGTTGATGGATCACTAACTGATATGGGAGATGTTCTGGCTGTTGCAGTAAACAGGTTTGTTGACCAGACAATCCAAGACCCAAAAATTATTGATCGACCCAAGTGGGCAGAATCACCGATAGGTCGCATTGTCTTCGGCATCCAATCTTTTATCTCAGCATTCCAGCGTAACGTTTTAGAAATGTCCATCAAACGCGCAGCTCGTGATTTCAAAACTCAAGGCGTTATTGGAGGTAGCACTAGGTTAGCAAGAAAAATGATGTTGCCGCTCTTTTCACTTTATGTCGGACATACATTAGTTTCGGCTGCTCGTGAGTTTGTATTTAACAGAAATAAGTGGGAGGAAGAAGCGGAAGAAGAAGATCGAGCTATCCCTTTAAAGTATTTAATGACACTAGGTATATCTCGATCAGGACTTCTAGGTAGAACTGATCCTTGGTTTAACGGCTTCTTTTCTCTCAAATATCAGGCAGACTTATCAAACGTAGCAGTCGGGGCATCAGGTGCTTACATTCTTAAAGGCGCACAAAGAATAGCTGGGATAGGCGTTGAGAACAGTCCTAATACAGTGTCCAGAGAATATCAGGCTATTCGAGGCTTATACGATTTAACTCTTCCATACTTCGGTGGACGTTTAGCCACAATACCAGGTGTATCACATACACTAGGTTATGGGCTTGGAGCGTTGGACATGGCGATTACATCACCATCAGTAAAGCACTGGGTAACTAGAAATTTAATTTATCAAATGTATAATGAAACATACCGACCAGGACAAAGCTCATCGAATCGCGGCAGCTCTGGATATGGCTCTGGTGGGTACGGCTCGAAGGGTTATGGGAACTAAAAATATGCAGCACAAATTGCAGCACAAAAAATGTTTTGTTGATTGCATTTATTTGAATTAAAACAATGTTGTAAGTGATTTACCTTATAGTACCGTCCCGACCAACTTGTAGGTTGTTGACTGACAAAAATCGACAATAAAAATAAGGCAAAATATGACAATTAAAAATTTTGTAGATTGCTCATTCTCGACAGAAGTCGACAAATTGCAGCACAAATTGTGCTGTTTTCGGGGTTTGCAGCACAAAAGTGCACAAAAATTTTTGGGTTAAGATTCGAAAACGTCTTCCAGATAATCAGGCTGCAAATGAGCATAATTCTTTTCAACGGTTTTAACTGTGTCACCTAAAAATAGCGCGACTTTTATAAGCGGCACACCTCTGGCAACGGCTCGTGTTGCCCATGTGTGGCGAAATACATGAGGATGCAGACCAGGAATATCTAGTGATTTTGCGAGAGCTGTAAGTGAGCTATGTACTGAAGTTGGCTTATCCAAAACGTAAGCGTTGTGCGCTTCCTCTTTAGCCCTCTCAAGCACTGGCCTAAGAATTGGACTTATGGGTACAGTAGGGCGCTTCTTGTTTGTCTGGGTGCGGCCTTCTGGGTTAAAATGGATCTTGTTGTTTTCCAAATCAACCTGATCCCATTTCAATTCAAGGATAGATGTTTTACGCTGTGCAGTTTCCAGTGCAATCATTGCAAACCTACCGACTCTCGATAACCTGTTTGAAGGTCTGCGTCCTTGCCCAGTTAAAACTAAATCAGGGCAAACCTCTCGAATAATTGCAACCTCGTCTTCATCGAGGACACGCTCTCTGGGTAGTGATTCTGGTGGCAACTCAACGTAAGGTATTTGATCGAGTGTTAATCGTTGTTCACGTGGCTCAACACGCTCAACCATGTGTCTAAAGCAAGCGCGTAGTCGTTGTAATTCTAGACGGATAGTTCCATTGGCTGCTGGACAAACTCCTATAACTCCAGTTTTTCGTAATCTTATGTATTCTTTACTATGCTCTCTTTTGGTTTCACTGACGCGCAAATCACCAAAATAAGATTGTAAATTATTAATTACTGCTATGTATCTATTACACTTAGGATCTGCCGTAATCATCCGACCTTCAATCCATTGATTGTACCAAAGATTTAAACATCTTTCTATTGTAGGATCTAATTCAAAAGTAGTGTCAAGATTGTGACTGTCTAACCAGCGTTGAAAACGAGCCTCCGCTGTCGCCAAATTTTTTGTCCATAATGATAGTTTTCGGCTTCTTCTGCCTTCTGAGTAATAAACGTAGTATTTCCCATTTGGTTCTGCACCGATCCTTGGCGGTTTTCTGTTGTGTTGCATTTTGATCCTTCAAACATAAGTTTCTCAACATCCAGCTTTGGTATCCTTATTGTGCGATATGATAATCGGACTGTCTTTATCTGTCCTTTGTGTCGTAATCTTTCGACTGTACGAACCGACACGTTAAGCATAGATGCAGCTTCTTGTTGAGTAAGTAATTCCATTTTACTTTTCGTTAAGTATTGCCATGATCCTAATCGACTTATCGACCGACACTTTCATGTTTACGTTTAGCCACATCTCTTCTGTCGATCCATCCACGGCTCGAACTTGAAAAGTTGGCTCTTCTTGCATGGCTGCTGCCGCTGCGTAATTTGGGTACAAAACGTCTGGGTCTAAATTTAAAGCACCAGCAAGCTTTTGTAGATTGATTGGAGTAGGGACACTTCGTCCCCTGACATATTGGCTGATCGAGTCTCTTCCAAGTCCAGCTAATCGAGCTAATGCTGATTGATTTAACTTATTCTCAATCATTAAATTATATAAGCGCCTACCAAACTCTTGTTTTTGCATAACTTTTTGAGTGAGATCAACGTTACCTGTTTTGGAAGGAGATGATCTGGTGTGGATTTGTTTCATAAATTGCTCTCTTAAAGTTTCTATTTTTCTACAAGATATAGACATATAGCAGACAGGTTGTCCACAGATATTTTGTCCTCTGCCATTTTAGGGGTTGTCTGTTTGGTTAAAATGTATAGTGTCGATTTTTAAGAGGCAGACAAAAACGACATCAAAAAACTTGATTAAATATATTAGGTAAAATTTATGAGCGAAAAAATAATTCTTGACATAAACACTCTGATTAGAGATTTTGGTGGTCTTACGGCAGTTTCGCGCAAACTTCGAAGTGTTGGAAACGACATCTCCGCGAACGGTGTTGATAAGTGGAGGCGAAACAAAAGCATACCATCAAAGCATTTGTGTGGCCTAGCTGTAATAGCTCGATTGGACAACATCCATTTTGATCTTGTTGATTACACAAATATTAGGGAGATCGAAAAAAATGACAATTAATGAAGAAATAAAGAAAGCAAATAATCTACACAACATTAAGCACGGATCTTGGAAAAATTCTTCTGTCAGTGGTCCTTCAGTTTCGCACGACGAACGCAAAGCTCTTGTTAAAAGTGCGCTTGAGCAGCAAGCTCCCCCCTTTGATCGTGAATGCAGCGATGATAAAATCGTTAATCTGCCAGAACGACATTTCATCGAAGATGAACTAAATACCTTAGAAGAATGGGTAAAAAAGGCAGAACCTTGGTCAGTAGAAAAAACTCACTACATGACGCTAATAGCTAGTATAGCTTGTACTGAGACACTTCCATTAGAACATAGAACACGCGCATCTGCTTTAATTCGAAGCAACGTTGACGATCCTATTGTTCCTACTTCTGCAAAATGAGTGTCTGGGGCATAGATCCTGGTTTAAATGGCGCAATCGCGTTGTTTGATTATTTGGAAGGACATCTTGAGGTGTTCGATATGCCAGTAATGGAGATCAATAAAAAGCGGCAAGTAAACCCGCAGCTATTAGCAAACATATTGGAGCAGCATGAATCTCCAGTTTTTATTGAACAAGTCGGCGCTAGACCTGGACAGGGTGTAAGCTCAATGTTTAACTTTGGAAAATCATACGGAATATGTCTTGGAGTAAGCGCGGGTCTTAAACTTCCTACAACAACTGTGTCGCCAGTAGTGTGGCAAAGAAAGTTGAAAGTAGAGAAGGGTAAGGACGCTAACAGGTTACGCGCAGTCCAAACATTTCCAAATTTCTCAGATCTATTTGCTCGAAAGAAAGATGACGGACGAGCCGATGCAGCACTTATTGCCCATTGGGGTGCTGTTTTTTTTAGCGAGTAATGTAGACAGTGACGACAACAAGCAAACAACAACAATCGACAATGAATGGATTTGAGCTACATGGTCTAAAGCGGATTAGTGTCAGTAATGTCAACAAATTCCGTGAAGCACCAGATGCTTGGGCGTGTCAGTATTTAGGAAAGAAACGTTTTCCTTCTGGCTGGGCTGCTGTCCAAGGTCAGGCTGTTGAGGCAGGGGTAGAGTTGGCGTTGTTCAACGGAATGGGCATCGATGATGCGCAAGAACACGCCATCTCTTTCCTCAAAAAAGAAAGCTTATGGTTTAATAACAAGCTCGAAGAGATAGAAAAGCGTACTCCCATTATAAAGAGAATGGTCGAGAACGCGCTCGAACAGCTAATGCCATTGGGTATGCCAGAGCAACCAGAAGAGGGGTCGCGGCAACACGCAGTAAACATACCTGTTCGATTTGCCGAAGGAGACAATGGAACGGTTGATCTGCTTGGCTATTTAGATTTCTGGTATCCAGAACATAACTTGATCGTTGATCTTAAAACGACAAGCAAATCACCATCGAAGTGGTCACTATCACACGGCATCCAAGCTGCGGTCTATCAAAAAGCGATAGCTGCAAAGCATGGCAAAGAGCCAGAAGTAAAATTTTTATACTGCTTAACGCGACAGAAAGATCCGTTTGTATGGATGGAGATGACTGAAGGCGATGATTACCTCAAAAAATTTAAATTCACAGTTCAACAAATGGAGAGATTGTTAAGGCTTTCAAATGATAGCAACGAGATTATTGCATCAATCCCACATAACCCAGATACGTTTTATTGGAACAATGCCCAGGAGATCGCGGCGACATTCTACGGCGCGTGAGGCGTACTGGTTTGTCGAAGGGTTTGATAGAGAACGCGACGAAATCACAAATCTGTGGGTTCGTGTTCTCTATCAATCTTTGGCGGATGCAACATTTCTCAGAAATAAGAACGTTACCAAACGGAATGTGGCAATCGACTCAATCTACTGGCTGCTCAAAGCAGACAGTGAGATTGAAGCGATTTGCTCCCACGCAAACATTAATTCCGATTGGTTCATAACGAGCGCAAGGCAATGGCTTTGCGAAACGTACCCCAACGCACTTCTCGTTGGCGTGATCGCCTCTCACGAAAAATGGGGCGCTAAAAGGCAGAAAACGAAGGAGACTGAAAAATGCCATTAAATGTACTAAAAGAAGGTGGTGGCTCACCATTTATAAGATACGCCGTTTCAGAAGACGAGTGGACTAGATCCTCAGAAAGTGGGGATCTCGAAGAAGTTGTGATGAAAGGCGCAATCGTTGCCATCGACATCGAAGAGATCCAGATGGGGTGGTTAAAGTTAGCTGATGGACGCGATTGGGTTCCTTGGCCTGACAATGACCCTACAAAAGTTAGCAAGCCCAGTGATCAATACCAACAAGGTGGTCTTGTCTTGTTTTACAGCACAAAGCTTTTCGATGACGCGCCAGTGCGCGAATTTTGCTCAAGCAGCAAGGGAGTCGTCCGTTGGTTCGAAAAGCTTTATGCAGCAGCCGAAGCCAGTGAACACTGGGGTAAAGGCAAAGTGCCGACTTTTAAAATAGGTAAAGGCACAAGCATAAAGATAGGAAAAGGCAACAGCCGCGACATCGCTTTTGAAATCGTAGGCTGGAAGGATCGATCAGAAATTTTCGGTTCGGATACTGAGAGTCCTTCTCCCTCTACAGCATCCGCCGCACCAGCTTCTAAGCTCTCTGAAACTGGTGCATCAGATGACGTCAAATTTGGCGAAATCTGATTAACTTGGGGGCGGTTAACGCCGCCCCTCTTTTTCTCGTGGTGGATCATGGAACGTAGCAAAGCAGATTGGGCAAAGTATTGGAGCGATTTAGGCTTCAGCGTTATGCCAGTACACTATGTAAAGGTTGATGGCTCGTGCAGTTGTAGCCGTGGTGCAGACTGTGAGTCACCAGGAAAACATCCAGCACCCGCTCGATGGAAGAAATACCAAGATAAAAAGGCCGAAGCAGACACGTTAGAAATGTGGTTCGATGGTCAATATCGTAACTACAATATCGGGGTCGTAACAGGCAAAATCAGCAACAATGTATTTGTCGTCGATGTAGACATAGGCGAGGGCAAACCTGGTATCGAAACACTGGATGATCTGTGCATGGCAAACGATGACTTGCCAGAAACGCTAGAGCAAATAACAGGATCAGGTGGTCGGCATTACTTTTTTCAAGCGCCAGACGATGTAGAGATTATCACTGGCAAGAACACGTTAGGCGAGGGGATCGACACGCGAGGCGAGGGCGGTTTTGTAGTCGTTGCCCCATCAAACCATAAGTCTGGCAATCATTATAACCTTAACGGACACGCGAAAGATCCGTTTATCGAACAATCGCCTGAGTGGTTGCGCGAAATGTCATTGATAACCGCGCACCATGTAGGCGGCTCAAGCTTGCAAGATACAACGACAAACCTGTTTGGCACTATGACAGATGGTCGGGAAGGCTACATGGTGCAGTTGATCCTCGGCACGATCAGAACATGGTGGGCGCAAAAAGGTGAGCTGCCTACTGTGGATCAGTTAGTCGAAGACGCATGGCCTACCTACCAGATCAAGGTCAGAGCGCGTGGGCGCAGCCTCGAACACGATGGGCGAGGTGAGGATCAGTTTAGGCGCAAATGCTTTTATCAGCTTCAAAGAGCAAAGAATAACGAGCTGCGTATACTGAAAGATGTTGAACCCGCAAGCGAAAACCAGATAGTTACACCAAGCGACCTAGCTTTAGCTGATCCTTCGGCGGGGTCGCGGGTGGAAGGGGAGAAGGCGGTTGTTCCACCCAGCCAGCCTTCTCTCCGCATCCAAGATTGGGGTGTCGAGCGTTACAGCGGCGAAGCCCCGCAAATGGATTGGCTCATAGAAAACATACTGCCAAGGCGCGTTCCAGGTCTGCTTGCCAGTATTGGTGGCCTCGGCAAATCATACTTGTTGCTCGATCTCGCGCTCAAAGTGAGTGGCGGGGATCAAAAAATGCACAAAGAAGAAGCATTGGGCGGTAGGATCTCGCACAATGGCAAAGTCGTTATGCTTGGAGCAGAAGACAGCCAAGCGTCTGTGCATCGAAGGTTAGACGCAATATCAGGCGCAAACTTGCTTGAACGTGCTAGAGATAACTTGTTTGTCGTGCCATTGCCTGATGCGGGTGGGCCTGTTCCTTTGATCTCAAACGTGATGGGCGAGTATTCAGCAACACCTCAGTACATTGATATACGCAAGCAGCTACTCGATATGGGTGACATTGCACTTATTGTAGTCGATCCGCTCCAAGCTTTTGCCCATGCAGACATAAACACAGATCCCGCAGCCGCACAGTTTTTCTGGTCATTGATGAGTGAGTTATGCGTAGCAACTGACGCGAACATTATAATAGCGCACCACATGAGAAAAGAGGGCGCGTTTAACATCAAAAAATCAGTCGGTGCGCGGGAAGCAATAAGAGGCACAACAAGCCTCGTTGATGGCGCTCGATGGGTCTACGCTTTGTGGGCAATGAACGAAGCCGATGAAATGGTTGTCGCCCAAAATATGGATATGATCGAAGCGGGGATCGGGCAGTGTGCAAACGGTGGTGTGGTCAAGATAAATGATCAAGCAGATATGAGCGTAAGATCGTTTGTCAGGGCAGAGACAGGGTTGTTGGAGGACAAAACAGCGGAGATCGATGCGATTTTGGATGCATCAACAAAGCTCGATGTTACCCAAGTCAACGCGATATTCGATCAGATCGAAGCCAGATGGAACAATGAGCATCCGTTTAGCATGGCAATGAACACAGATAGATCGCTAACCAAGTACATTGCCAAAGAATACGGAATGCCAAAGCGGTCAGCAGCCAGTTATGTGAATGCGTGGGAAGACAATAACTGCATCCAGACAACAATCGTATCAGCAAAATCAAAACAAAAGGGCATCCAAGTAATCAGTCGCCCAGTAAGCAAGGCATGGAGTGCAGCATGAGTGAGCAAAAGCTAATCAAAAACATAGTCAGGCAATCGAATATTTTGATTGATGAACTGGAAGGCACATTTAAACAACGCGCCGAAGGTATCAGAGCAATCGCAATACTGCTTCAAGAGCAAGAGGCAAAGCGCAACCAATGTGAGGACTGCG
>Ga0209535_1002568_pt1 | contig 11825 bp, 15 predicted proteins | sample LinPmetageLP28_FD_184041 | JGI IMG/M metagenome (GOLD analysis project Ga0209535, IMG submission 184041) | Marine viral communities from the Pacific Ocean - LP-28 (SPAdes) (version 2) | ecosystem: Environmental > Aquatic > Marine > Oceanic | place: Pacific Ocean | collected 2009-08-22
CGACAGTGGCGCCACCTTGAACGTAGTAAGAAGCAGTTTCACTAATACTACCTTCGTAGCCTACGTGAAGATCAGTTGCGGTACCTGAGTAATTAGAACCGGTCCAACCAGAATTAGCTTCTACATTAACGTAAGGACCTGCAAGGGCAGCGCCGGCAGACATGGACAGAGCAGCAGCTGCTGCGAATACAGATTTAAACATTTAAATAACCTTTAAGTATATCTCGTAGAGTTTAACCTACGGATGAAAGAGAGATCGACTACCTCTCGTTTTATTACATATCGTGAAGTAAGTGCCCCACGAATGTTTATTTATAATAGACCAGAAATTAATTTCTGTCAACCCTGTTGTTGTGTTGGATCGGATACCCGACCCAGATAGGGATCAAATTCCATCAGTTCATCGATGGACATCTGTGCTCCCTTCTGACTCCAGAAATTCATCTGGGCCTGATAGTTTCCTTTGTGAAATACATCAACATGGTCAGGGTGAATACTTGAACCCAGTTCCGTCTTATACAGAAGGAGTGGAAGGGCGTAGGTGTTGCCTGAGTTATATACCAGGTCATCAGCAACTGGACGTGGTCTGACACCATTGTCCAGTTTGTACTTGTCACCTCTACAATGAAGACGAATTAATTTCTCTGCATGGTGACGTGTAATCAGATAACATGCAGTAGAGAACTCATTCACAAACCTCTTGTGAACTTTGATATGAATATCTCCTGTACAGATAATTGCAATCTGACATATATCCCAGTCATAAGGAATCTTCGCATAAAAGTCTTGCCAGGTAAAATTCCAGAACCTTACCAAATCAAGTTCACAATCATCCTCCATCATGATTGCATAGGGTTCACCTGAATCATAAAATTGTTTGATTGCTTTCAAGTGAGATGTAGTACAACCAATCTCACCAGAACTCATCATGTCTGGATAACGACCCTTGAGAATCTCACTCAGGTCATCATCTCTGCCATCATATGCAGAGACTCTAGTGTAGTTTTCAATCTCCCAATACTTAAATTGGTTCTCCATGTACTCCCATCTTTCAGGTTGATCATCGAGATTGATACAATAGATTGGACCAATATTTTTGAGTTTGAATACTGCCTTATTTCTGTCCATCAATTCTCACCTTATAATAATCTTGACTAGTGATATATTCCTTTAGAGTTTCTTTGTCCATTCTCTGAATCTTTTCCCATTCAACATTGTTTGAATGCATGAATGGGTTACTGAACCATGAGTTTGGAGTTCTAGAATGTTCCAAATGATAGATTACATCGTTGATTCTAGATACACAGTATCCCAATGTAGTGTATCTATAATGTCTTTCAACATCCTCTGGTGCATATGCAACAAAGTTTTCATTCTCTAACCCACCTTCAATATAGACAGCTCTACTGAAGAACTGAACAAACCCGTACTTTGCATCATAGACTTTTAATACATCTTTGAAAGCAGAGAAGTCAAACTCATTTACAAGAAAGTTAGTAACAACTTGATCATCTCCAAACACTTGAAGTTGAAAGTTACCACTACCATAGGGATAAACAACATCAGATGTTCCAGTTACAATCCTATCATATGCTTGCATATAAGAAGCAATAGGAAGGATAACATCACAATCATAATTCACAACCACCTGTGTGGTGGTCATCATAATCATATCATTCAGAACCTTCTGTCTATGAAAAGAAGGTAAGTCTGACTGTTCAAACACATGAGTTAGGTCACTAATGTCTCCACAGAAATCTTTAATCTGTGGGAGTGCCTTCTCATGAAACACAGAGGTCTTATCAACCTCTTTGATAATTACATTGGTGTCAAAATTAGACAACAAAAAACAGACTGAGGTAATTACATTCCTCAACCTGTCATCAGATTCTATTCTGATTGGGATAATAAAGGTCGCCCTTGATAGATCAAACTTCTTCATCTGGATATTGTCTTGTTTCTAAGTGTTTGTCCACAACGTAGTTGAGTTCTTCTGCGTTTACTAACCATGGTCCTTCTGGATGTTCTACCCTAGCATTATATTTAACAGTCGAAGAACTGATACGATTATCATGTTCTCGATTAGATGTTAAATGTTCTGCAAGGATGTATGGCATCCCATGATTATACCTCATTCTGTGATAGAAATCAGTATCCATAAGTAATACTAATTCTTCATCAAATGGCAGAAACTTTTTAGTAATAAAGGAAACCCCAGAAGGACTACCAAGTAGATTGCGACCTTCTAACATCTCCTTTGTCCACTTAGGAATCATTGGTCGGAAGTGTTCTCTACCATTACTGGTGTGTAAGAACCCATTGAAACACCACTTACAGTTTTGTTCCTCATAGGTCTCTACAATTCTTTCAAGTGCAATAGAACTAATGAGTAAATCATCCTGAAAAATAATCTTAGTAATATCACCACTACACATCTCTACAGCAGAGTTGGTATTCGCAGGTCCATTACCTCTATTCTTTACATTCTTATAATATCGAATAGTAAAGTGATTTGCATACTCACCACAAACATCTAGAATACTATCATCTTGTGAGTGGTCAGATACACAAACTTCAATGTCTTGAAATGTTTGGAACTTAATGGTCTCAAACAACTCTGTGAGATATGTTGCACCTTGACCATTCATCTCATAGGTTGGAATAGCAATAGAAAGTTTAGTCATCAAATTTGAGTCCAACGATTAGGGACAATATCTACAGTATTATTCTTTGCAGTATATCCAGTAGAACCAAACCAAGTCTTGGGAGCAATAACTTCTGGATCAGGATTCTGACTCAACCATGCACCCCACCAAGAGAATGAAGAATTTGCAATGATATAGTCAGTACATAGAGTCATAAGACACAGATCATACACATTGTTTCCTGTCTCTGAGATAAGGAAACGATCAGGTGCAAAGATGTCTTGATCTTTGCACCACTGTACATCATCAGTAAAGATAACAACAGGTCTCTTTTCATTGAAACGTTTTAGTGCTGTATGATAATACTTTAGACTACAGGGTGGATGGTCTTGTGACTTCTCCACATAGTCAGTCCTACGGACATGAAGTGCGATAGGTTCTGACAGTTCCTCCATAACTTCTTTACAGTTTGCGATCACATCTTTCTTGAATGTGAAGTCTTCTTTGACAGACTCTGCAATGTGTGTGAAGTATTTCTCGGTTTGAAAGTAACCATATAGACTGACATCATCAGGACACTGTTCAACTATTTCAGAATCATAATTGAACTGTCTTTCCTGTACAAACTTATCAGAAACTCTTCCTTTACTCTTTAGATGTGGAAGGTTAAATGCATCAAAAAGTTGATGGTCATTCCACTCATCATTAAAGTCACTTTCAGGAATAGTGAACTCATAACCGTGAGTATTTGCAATACCACGAAGTGTTGCATATTGGAACATCTGGTTACCCAGTCTCCCAATAATACCAAGGTGATTAAAACCAATCATAAGAATTTGAGAATATTGTTGATCCGATTAATGTAGGTATGCTTGTCTTTAATGAACTGCATTGCATCCTTCATATTGATCTTACCACCTCTTTCTGCATTGATCAAGTTATTGTAAAGAGTTTCTGGTGTTCCACCATAAACAACATAATCACCAAATGCTTCTTTAATAAATGGTGAGTTTGTTCCTTGAACTCTTCCATAACTGATGTTCTTCTGAATCCTACAAGGAATATAACCACATTGAAGATGCCAATCACTTCTGAAGTCAGGACAGATGTATGAGTTCCGAATCAACATACGATTCTCTTGATGACTCACAGACTGTGTATAGAGTTTGACTTCCTTACCATTCTTTTCTGCACAGTGTGCAAAGTACTCAATCCAATATGGACCTTGTTCATACATCATACCAACGTAATTGATGTACTGATTACTTTCATCAAACTGTATGTGACCATCAACGTTGATTTCATTGGGAAGAAGATCAGTTCCCCATGTTTGATAGAGAGTTCTAGTTGACTCATCCCAATGACATAGGTCTTCAATCTTCTCAAAGTGAACTGTGTTACGAATACAGTTACCTAGTTTCAGAACGTTCTCAAAGGGAACTCCACGGTCTGTGAAGTATTTGGTGTCTACATGATGAGTGATATATTTACAGTCAGGTCTAACAGGCATTGCGGACTTCTGGGAGTCCTCCACAAAGAAGACAGCACCTGTATAATCTATGAGATGGTCTTCATTAGAGACCCACATTACATCATAACCAAGACTTTCAAATGCTTTGAAATATGTGTCGTGAATATATCCGTGTGTCGAACTATGGAGAGGGTAGTGTCCCCAAATAATAATTTTCATAATACAGTTCCTGAAGGAAGATGATAATGGAATCCGAAAGGTGTGATACCTCTGGTTTCTGGAACAGGTTTCTCATGAGCAAACCTGGCGGCAACAGTTACAGGAGCAAACTTACAACCTAATACTTCATATATATGTCTGTTATGGACACAGATACATCCATCTTCTGCAGTGTTGTTTGCACCCATGTGTTTGTAGAAGTTTCCCCAGTTTACATCAAAGTGAACGTAAGCATTGTTAGGAACCTCTAGGAGTTTCTTAGAGCGGAGAGTGAATCCACCATTACCAACTCTCTGGTGTCCTCCCCAAGGGTCAATGTATGCCCCGTCAGAGTGTTCCCATGGTGCTCCAATGTAATCATACTCTAACCACAGTGGATCCCACTTCTCAGGGTTGATAATAAACCCATCCGCCTGGATAGTAATACAGTGAGTTGTGTCTACATGCTTCTGTAGATCATAGATCATATAGTGACTATACTCATCAATAGAAGTAATCTTTGGACACTTCTCTACAGTGATGCCTGCGTCTTCAAAGTCAGGACGATCTTGATCTGATACAAGTTTCACTGCACCAAAACGAATACCCTGCATACTCTTTTGAAAAGCATACAGGGTCTGTTCAAAATTCACACTGGAAACACATATAAGTGTCACATTAGATAGATTAATCATTGATACAAGTTGTTAGTTTCTTTGTATTTGTCAAATTGTTTCTTACAGTCTACACCATTGTCAACATCACCTGTCCTATCCATCCAGAACCAGTCATCAACAATAGCTTCAGAAGGTCTCCACCAACCATCAGAATTGTTCCAATCAAACCAATACTTGGGAGCGATTACATTTTCTGCATTAGTGTTAGTCCATACTGGCCAGAAGGCAAAGGTGGATGAACTGATAATTACATTCTCTGCTTGATTGAGAATGGCATAATCAATACCAATAGGACCACCAGGATACTTATACCATCCTATACTTCCTTGATATGGATCTTTCTCTTTAGTAATGGCCGAACCAATAACCTCTGCACCACGAACATACTTTGCTGCGTTAGTGGGGTCATCAGTAACAACATAGAACTTCAACTTTGGATTATTAGTCACCTTCCTCATATTGTCCATCGCCATTTCATAATAAACAGGAGGAAGTGCAGAGTTACCAGTCAGGTAATCACCACCACGAAACTGAATGACACAGGAATCTTTACCAGTATATTCAGGGAAACTTAGTTCCTCAGAATAAGACAACCATTCACAGATCTTCTCACGGAATTCATCAACATATGACATCCTCTGCATGGTTCCTTCAATCTTAGTTCCATCAGAAACATTGAGAAGGTTAGAGTCAGGAAGACCTACGTTTCCATTAGTCACAGGGTGACGTAGAAAGTGTTCTTTATAGTAGTTTGTAATCCCTTCTGGAAGACTCTCAGGTGGTCCTCCTTCTGGACCTGAACCACCTACCACCTCCTCACCAAAGTCAATAGGCATAAAGGCTTGACCTTTCCACCTATCCTTACCCATGATCCCATACTTATATCCATTCTTCTCTGCGATGAGTCTGGTAACAACGTAATGCCAAATCTGGTTTCCAATACCAGAACCATAATAAATTTCAGATGTGATCATACAATGAACTCCTTGTAGCGTTCTGGGTTATTTACAATCTCATCAGGGAGATCATTATCAAGAGGAACAATACGGGTTCCCATCCAGGTTCTACCAAGAATATCTTGATTACCTGTGATGTTAGTACCAAGTGCGTTCTTCACACCGTCATGGTTATGTTCTTGGTGACCATAACCGTTGAGTTTCTGTTTGATCTTGTCCTCGCCTCCAAGGAAGCTAAAATGCCATCCTCCATTATCGATTGTGTATTCATGTTCGTGAGGAAGATTCCTACAATCATTAAAGCCACCATGTTCTTTCAGATACTTAAATGTACAAAATTGTGAACCTCTCCAATCATCAACATCCTTACCTTTGTCAGTCTGAAGTCTATTCACATGACACATATAGAACTTCTGGATACAAGTATACATGTGACCATCCTTCACAATCTCCTTTACTTCCTTCAGAAACTCAGGGTTAGGAATCTCATCCAGATCACTCTGAATGATAATGTCCTCATCCTCAGCAATGTCAAGAGGAGATTCAATCAGACAATCTCTACCATACATTGAACGATGCCAACGTTCTGGAAGGTCTCTTGTAGTAGGTCTAGCAGGATGTGATTTATCTCTGTTGGTATGATACTCTTGTTGAAATGTAGTAAAGTCTAAGTCACGTTCTCTAGTATCGATTACACGATGAACAATCTTATCACCAAAGAGGAGATCAAGACGTTGCTTGTGCTTACCATACTGTAACTCACGTTCAATACCGGTATAGGTAGTGGCATTTTCATTGATGCAAATGAGGTCAACATAAGGATACACAATCCTCAGTCTCATCTCTAGAAGTTCAATGGGTTCGTGAGAATAATTAAAAACATCAATCAGCTTCATAACTCATCTCCAATTCAATTGTCCTATCTCCAACATTTTCCTTGTTCCAAAATACTGAAATCAAGTCATTACGGGTATTGAATACTTTATTCCAATCTTTCACAGTACTCTCAAAGTTTTTAGTCTTGAGTGTGACAAACGTCATGCCCCAACTAGGAGGATAACACATAACCTCAAGGTTGTCATCTTCACAGTCTTCAAGAACTTCTAGACCAAAGAACTCTCTAATAGCATCATCAACACGGTCCCAAGACTTACCACCAGTCTGATCTCTTTTACCTTCTGGCCAATGAGAATCATGGAATGCAACAGTACCACCTTCTCTCAAACGAGGAACCCAATAATGAAGTTCACAAAGAACCTGTTCTCTAACATGAAGAGAGTCAACAAATAAAAAGTCAATCTCCTTCAGTTCTTCAAGATCAGCATACTTGCCAATAGTAGAACTATCACCTTCCAGTTGTAGGTAGTTCTGGCCATCTACAAGTTCAGACTTAAAATTGTTAAAGTTTACATCAACACCATAGATCTTATTATTATTCTTCTTGGAATTCAAAGAAAGAAGGGAAGAAGAATATCCATCACGAACACCAAGATCAACAAAGATGGAGTCTTTTTTCTTACTTACAAACTCACACAATACGTTTGCATTTGATCCAAGATCTGATGAAGTTGCTACTGCTAGTACCTGTTGTCTATTCATAATTTTTCTTCATTTCGTTAAACACTTTTGAAATACCTATGTCAATTGTAGTTTCTGGTTGCCACCAACCAAGTATGTATGTATTAGCTTCATTCCTCCTATCAAGTTGGACAGTGTCTTTTGCAACACCAGGTTTGATTTTTACATCATACCTACCAATTAAGTTGAACTGACCTTGGATAATACCAGCAATATCATTAATAGAGTCTGAATGGAATGATGTAATGTGGAGTGGATCTTCTGGTTTGAAGTCAGTATAGTTTTCCATTACTGTTTCCAATGCTTCACAACAATCCTCAGCATATAAGAACTGACGTTGTTCTGTACCATCAGTCAACATCTCAAACTCACCCTCTTCAAATCCCCTCCTGATAAAGTCAGTAATAACATGTGCCTTGTCCATGTCTTTCTCAATACCATAGACATTCCAGAACTTCACAAGAAGTCCATTCAGTGTCTTGGTGTATAACTCACCAACTCTCTTCATGACACCATAAGGAGAGTGACTCATGTTACTCATCTGTGAAGATGCAAACACAAATCTCTTATGATACTTCTCCAGAAGACCAAAGACACTTACCATCATTCTGGCATTGTTGTCAATGAACTTAAACGTATGTTGATACTTCTTCAAGTATCGAGAACCACCAACATCAAACGCAAGAAAAAATACAAAGTCCGATTCCTTGACTAGATGATCTAGTGCAAGGTTAGGAATTTGTGTAAGGTCTTGTTCTTCACATTTAACAATATCATACTCAAAGACTTCATGACCCTTACCATTAAGGTATTCCGTCAGATAGGCTCCAATTTGACCACTGGAACCAAGAATTAAAATTTTCATTTTATATTACTTCAATAGATCTTTTTTGACTAAGAAAATATTTCCAGGATTCTTCTGTTGTTGTTCTGTTTCACCTGACATGAAATAGTGAATTTCGTGATCAGAGAAATAATCCATAGTATACTTTAGTACCCCACCATCTGATCTAACATACTTACTCAAATCAACATCAGAATTTTGATCCTTATAGATATCGAAGTGTTCATGATGAAGTTCAATCTCAAGAAAGTCAACTTCTTTCAAGAGTTTTGAATTCTGAAAGAGATTATACTCCGCACCTTCAATATCAATCTTGATAAAGTCATACTTAGTTTCTTTCAAGTAATCATCAATATCCACACATTGAACTCTTACAGAGTTACCAGGATATTGATTACCAAATAAAATTGACCACGAACCAACATTAGAATCTCTGACAGAAAGTTCTAAGTATTCTTCACCGTAAAACAAAGCTTTGTTTTCTATTAGAACTTTATCAGACTTTACGTTATTGACAATGTACTGATAATTTTCTGGTTGAGGTTCAAAGATAATTCCATTCTCAATAGATGGAATATTTTCCAAAAGAATATTAGATACCTCTCCAGTACACCCTCCAACATCCATGAAGGAGGTTACTTTCATTTCCTTTATAAACTCAAGTACTGCCTGAAAGTAACCACCTTCTGTCCACTCTACAGAAGTATATTCTTTATGTAAGTTTTGATTATGCGTTGGCATATCAAAATTTCTCATAGATGAAACTATCGTTTGTTCTGTCATTTGTTTTCAGTTTGTTGATTAATCCAATAGTATATGTGTGTCAGATACATTCATATTCTCCTCATTAAAACATCACCGCCATCAGCATCATCACATCTCCAATTATGCTCAAGAACATAGTTAGGAAGAAGAGATTTGACCTCTTCTAATCCCGCACAATCTTTATACATCTCTTCATCATAATATTCAGTATAGACATAGTCAATGTTTGGGAGCATTCTCTGAGCACCTTTGAGAACATCTCTTTCTGCCCCTTGAGTATCCATCCACACAAAATCGATATGATCAATACCATTCTCTTCACAGAAAATATCAATTGAAGAACATTTTGCTTCTACAGTTTCCTCAAAGACACATGCAGACCATCTCTTACCATACTTGGGACTTTCCAAATGAGTAACTGGACGGTGGATAGAACCAGAGTATCTACCCCAATTTTCACCTTGTCCAGGTCCAGCCAAGTTTTGAGATCTGTTAAATGTGATGGTTCCTTTATAATCACACATCGCATAAGGATGGAAGATGTGTCTGTCATCATTTGCCAGTTGATCATTACCACCACCAAAGGCATCTTTCTGACCAAGTTGTGTTACAAACACCTCATTAATAGGTTCAGGATCAAAGGTATAGATGGTAAGTTCTGTACCAAAAGTATTCAGAAACTTTTTGGTATCTCTACCGTCTGCACAACCAATTTCAAATATGGTAATTTTATCTCTACCTGCCATCAGATTTTTAATCTGACTATGTGTAATACCAGCCATTATTTTGTCTCCTGTATATTGGTCTGTTCATTAATCCAGTGGTATGTGTATCGGATACCTTCTTCAAGTGTCATATCATATTCCCAATTCAATTTCTCACGAATCAAATCATTGTTGGAGTTACGACCACGAACACCTAGAGGTCCGTCAATGTGAATCTTGGTGACCTCCTTCTCTGCAACTCTTGCAGTAATATCTACAAGTTGATTGATAGTAACCATCTCTTCAGAACCAATATTCACTGGTCCAATGAAGTCAGAGTCCATCATTCTTCTAGTCGCTTCGATGCATTCATCAATGAACAAGAAGGAACGAGTCTGTAAGCCGTCTCCCCACACCTCGATGGCTCCACCTTGTGACGGGAGGTTAGCAACTTTCCTGCAGATAGCAGCTGGAGCCTTCTCTCTTCCACCTTGCCAGGTTCCTTCTGGTCCGAAGATATTGTGATACCTAGCGACCCTAACAGGAATACCGTGATTACGATTATAAGATAGGTATAGTCGTTCGGAGAAGAGTTTCTCCCAGCCATATTCAGAGTCTGGTGCTGCTGGGTATGCGGATTCTTCACGACAGTCAGGATTATCAGGGTCAAGTTGATTATACTCTGGATACATACATGCCGATCCAGAGTAGAAGATCTTAGTTTTATTTCCTACAGTCTCATTGAACTTACGTTGTTCCTCAAGAACATTCAAGTTGATTGTAACGGAGTTATGCATGATGTCTGCATCATTCTCACCAGTGAAAACGAATCCAGCACCACCCATATCAGCAGCGAACTGATAGATCTCATCAAAAGGGAGATGATATTTTTCAGGAACACTTGCATAGAAGTTACCTGAGTATCCTTTGAACCGAAGAACACGGCGAACAAAGTCTGCCTCACGCAAGTCCCCTTGAATGAATTCATTTGCTCCAGTCGAAGTGAACTCTGGGTTTTTGAGATCAACTCCACGAACCCAGTATCCTTCTGACCGTAGTCTATTCACCATGTGGCTACCAATGAATCCACCGGCTCCTAATACAAGAGCCGTCTTACTATATTCACTCATAATTTTTTACTACAACTGATTTATTATATCACACCCTGAGTCTTCTGACACCATCAGTATCTTTACTACAATGATCTGTGATCGAAGGGATAGTATTCAGTTTTGCAACAAGCGCCTCAACACCACCAGCCGGAGCTGCAGGTGCAGGTGCAGACTTAAGTCCTGCTACTGCTGCTTCAAGAGCGGCCAATCTCTCTTCAATCTTTGTGTGTGTTGCCCCAGTTGGTTTTGTATGCGTCTCTGACTCTAGTGCCTGAAGTCTAGTTTCTACTTCCACATCATACTTTGACATAGATGCTCCACTTACAGACTTTCCTGCTGTACCTTTGTATGCCATTTTACCAAAGATTAGTAACTACCCTTATTTAGAAAAAAAGAGGATCCCTTGTCAGGATCCCCTTCAGAGGTCTTTCATGCACGCCACTTGTTCTTTATATGGAAACAAGAAACCATAGGGTCTATTGACTCCACCAGGAATTTTTAACGACTTACCGAGTCTCTAACATAACAAGGAACCCCATCAGGATCAAGCCATTTAGTGTATTCAAAATCTTCCATTGCAGTCATTAACTGCATTTCATTATCACAAAGATACATGTCACGGTATCTACCAGTATAAGAATCAACTTTCTGAATCCTACAATCAGGTTTACCATTGATTTCCAATACACCAACATGAATATACCGATAGGGAAACTGTTCCAGAAGAACAGTTGGTTTTGTAATCACATTCACAATCAACCAACCTCAACAGTTTCTAGATCTGTCGCAATACAATCAATGAGAATATCATAGTCATCCAGAGGATCACCAGAGAATACTACACCACTGTTATCATAGTACTTACGAACCTTTTT
>Ga0209535_1002569_pt1 | contig 11823 bp, 11 predicted proteins | sample LinPmetageLP28_FD_184041 | JGI IMG/M metagenome (GOLD analysis project Ga0209535, IMG submission 184041) | Marine viral communities from the Pacific Ocean - LP-28 (SPAdes) (version 2) | ecosystem: Environmental > Aquatic > Marine > Oceanic | place: Pacific Ocean | collected 2009-08-22
TAGTAGACATCAACGCATCTACATCTGTAAATATTAGTAATGATTTAAAACTAGACAGTGATTCTGCTGTGCTAGGTTTTGGTGCTGATAATGATACTACACTAACACATACAGATGGTACAGGTTTAACTTTAAATAGCACAAACAAACTAACCTTTGGTGATGCGGCATCTTTTGTACAACAGTCGGGTGATGGTGTACTAAGAATAGATGGTGAAGCTACAATAGACTTAAATGCATCTACTGCTGTTACAGTTAGTAATGATTTAAAATTAGATTCTGATAGTTCTGTATTAGGATTTGGTGCTGACAACGATACCACGTTAACTCACACAGATGGTACAGGTCTTACTTTAAATAGTACAAATAAATTAACATTTGGAGATGCGGCTACATTTATACATCAATCATCTGATGGTGTATTAACAGTTGCAGGTGAAGCAACCATTGACCTTAATGCTAGTACGGCTGTTTTAGTATCAAATGATTTAAAGTTAGACAGTGATGCATCTGTAATACACTTTGGAGCAAACAGTGAAGTAACATTAACTCATGTACACAATGAGGGTTTAACCTTAACTCACACAGGTACAAGTGATAACACTCCTATTATATTACAGTTAAAATCAGAAGAAAATGAAATAACTGCAAATGAAACAATTGCTTCTATAGAGTTTGCGGCAGGAGATGAAAGTGGCAGTGACGCGGCTTTAGTTTCGGCAGGTATACATGCAATAGCTGAAGCAGAGTTTACGTCTAGTGTTAATGCAACTAAACTTGTATTTACTACAGGTTCTTCTGAAGCGGCAGATGCTAGTGCTACTGCTAAGATGACACTTAGTTCAGCAGGATTGCTTACTATAGCAGATGATTTAGTAATTAAAGATGCAGGTACTATAGGTAGTGCAAGTGACCCAGATGCAATTTCTATTGCTTCAGATGGTAAAGTAACATTTACGCAAGATATAATTTTAAAAGATGGTGTAAATATTGGGTCTGCATCAGATACAAATGCAATAGGCATTTCAGCAGGTGGTGTAGTTTCTATTACAGCTACTACTGCTAACACTAATTCAACAGATGGTGCATTAACAGTTGGTGGTGGTCTTGGTGTTGCGGCTGATGCATCAATAGGAGATGACCTAAGACTTATCTCTGATGCATCTGTACTAAGTTTTGGTGCAGATAGTGATGTAACACTAACGCATGTTGCGGATACTGCTTTACTATTAAATAGTACAAGACAATTACAATTTGGAGATTCAGGAACATACATACATCAATCTGCTGATGGCGTTCTTGATTTAGTATCGGATACAGAACTAGAATTAAATGCAACAACAATAGACATAAACGGCAATGTAGAAATAAGTGGTACAACTACACAAACAGGTGTATCAACTTCTACTGCAAAAGATATTTTTAATGCTGGTTTATCTGTAAAGAATGGTGCAACTAGTTCAGGTTTTGTGGAGTTTTTTGAGGATAGTGACAATGGTACAAACAAGGTAACTCTCATAGGTCCTGCATCTACAGGAGATGTTACAGTAACTCTACCTAGTACTGCAACAACACTAGCAGGGTTAGCTGTACCACAAGAGTTTACTGCATCTCAAAACTTCGATGAACAGGCTCTTAGTGACGGGGCTAACATAGATTGGAACTTACAAACACAACAAGTATCTACGGTTACTCTAGGTGGTAACAGAACTTTTAACGCTCCTAGCAATCATGTAGCAGGTCTAGTCTGTGTCCTGACAATTGTGCAGGATGGTTCAGGTTCTCGCACAGCAACTTTCAATTCTGTGTTTAAGTTCACAGGAGGTTCTGCTCCAACTCTAACAACTACTGCAGCGGCTAGAGACATACTTGTATTTATAAGTGACGGAACAAATCTTCGTGAAATTGGACGTTCACTTAACCCAAGCTAGGATAGATTATGGAAATAGACCCAATGTTATTTTGGAACATTGTTCTTACAATGGTAATTGCCCCAGTGTTCTGGGCATTTCGTCAGATGTTTACAGAAGTAAAACGACTACAAATACTACTCAATAAAACTCGTGAAGATTATGCTACTAAGAGTGAACTACGCGATGACATGGATAGGGTTATGGAAGCATTGCACAGAGTAGAAGACAAATTAGACAGGGCATTAGATAGGAAATAAGTATGGCTATGTTCAAAGCATTTAAGCCTAGTGGCATGGAAAAGATAGCACGTTCTATGGGTTATCAGGGCAACATGCAAGGCTTTCAAGATTATATGGCACAAGACCCAATGCGTCAACAGCGTATGCAAGGCTTTGAACAGAAAGCTATGCAAATGGCACGTGGCGGTGTAGTAAAGATGCAAGAGGGTGGCACTACTGAACCAGCACCTGTAGAAGAAACAACATCACCTTCACCAAACATAGGTGATGTCACAGTAGACAGAATGAAAACAGGTGCATTGCCTACAGGTGGTGTAACACAAGTAGCAACAACACCTATTTCTGGCGACCAGATGCTAGATACTGGCACTGGTACACTTGACCCACGTGCTAGTATATCTACTGCTGTAGCTGACACATCACAAGCAGATGCTGTACAAGAAAAATCAGCAAATAAAATGGAAGCATCTCAGTCTGCTGATGGTATAGATACAGCTTTAGATACCGTAGAAGCGGCACAAACTGACCCTAATGACCCACGCTCTAAAGTTATAGCCGCCCAGCAAACTAAGTCATCTGTTGGAGATTTAAAAGCCGCACAAGGTGATGCCATACTTATGGAAAATCCTGTACAGCGTGAGATACAGGACGGTGAACTCATTAGTGGTGTAGCTAACGCAGAAAAAGCCGCTAAGTTTACTGAAGAGATACAAGCCGCACAAGCGACCCCAACACAACAAGCTACTGTTCAAGGCCAACTAGAAGGATTAATGCAAAACTTTGAAGGTGGTAATACACCTGCATGGGCATCAGGAGCAATGAGGGCGGCACAAGGTATGTTAGCTTCTCGTGGTTTAGGTGCATCTTCTGTTGCTGGACAGGCTGTAATACAAGCGGCAATGGAATCAGCACTACCAATTGCACAAGCTGATGCATCTACTGTGGCACAGTTTGAATCACAGAACTTGACAAATAGACAGCAACGTGCTATGCTTGCGGCACAGCAACGTGCTACATTTATGGGCATGGAGTTTGACCAAGCATTTCAAGCTAGAGTACAAAACTCTGCACGTATTGGTGATATTGCTAATATGAACTTTACTGCTGAACAAAGCATTGCTCTTGAAAATAGCCGTGTTGCTAATACCATGAACTTAGCTAACTTGTCTAACTCACAAGCAATGGTAATGGCAGAAGCTGCGGCATTGTCTCAGTTAGATATGGCTAACCTGAGCAACAGACAACAGGCATCTGTACAGAATGCACAGAACTTTATGCAGATGGATATGCAGAACCTGTCTAATCAACAGCAGACAGAGATGTTTAAGGCACAGTCTCGTGTACAGTCTTTGTTTACCGACCAAGCTGCAGAGAATGCTTCTAGGCAGTTTAATGCTACGTCACAGAACCAGACAGACCAGTTCTTCGCAAATCTACAATCACAGACATCACAGTTCAATGCATCACAGACTAACGCACAGGCACAGTTTAATGCAGGTCAGGTGAATACAGTTGAAAGATTTAATCAGGAGATTGCTAATCAACGTGACCAGTTTAATGCACAAAATCAATTGGTGATAGCACAAGCTAATGCACAATGGCGTAGACAAATAGCTACAGCAGATACTGCCGCAGTTAATCGTGCTAATGAAATTAATGCTCAAGCAGTACTTGAAATATCTAGTGAGGCATATAATAATCTCTGGCAACATTATGCCGATACTATGGAGTGGGCATGGACATCTACTGAAAGTGAACTAGATAGAAGAAATAAATTAGCTGAACAACAGTTAGAAAATGATGGTGTAATAAAGCAAAGCGAAATAAATAAAGCGTCAGCTTCAGGTCAAGCAGTGGGAAGTTTATTTACGGAACTAGGCAGTGCATTTATAACAAGTAGATTTGGTGGTTAATATGCAAACAAACAACGCAGAACTTTTATATAAACAAGCTGAACGTGCATCAAGTATGCTTAAAAATAAACAATCTCCTACACCTAATACAGGTTTGTTATCACCTATGAGAAGTAGAAAACAAAACAATGACAGTGTAAAAGATAACCCTGCATACAGGGCAATAGAAGTATTTAATACATTGAATGCAAAACGTATGGAGATAAAGAATGGCTGAACCTATGTTTGATGCACCCATTCCGGGGCAGTCTCTGACAGCAGAACTTGGGGCTAGACCTTGGCAAAGTCCACCACAGTTTACTACAGTAGATGAGGCACTAGAGTTTTATGTACCTCGCATGGCAAATGATTCATTCTCCGAAAAACTAATTGATGTTATGGAGATGGGTATACCTTTAACTACATTAGCTAATAGTATGCAGATGAATAGTGTAATGGAAGGTAAGCACAGTGTAGACGTAGGCATTATAATTATGCCAGTGCTGATAGAGATGATGAGACTGATAGGAGATTCAGCAGGTATTGAATATGATACAGGCATGGATAAGAAAGAAAAGACACGCTCCACTTTAATTACTAAAGCATTGAATAAGTTACGTGATGAAGAAGCAAAGAATGAAACATCTGAAGAGCCTGAATCAGAAGTAGTAGAAGAACCAACACCAGTTGAAGAAGAAGAGCCGAAGGGCTTAATGGCGAGGAGATAGAGCATGGCATTTTTAGGTGGTTTGTTTGGTGATATAAAGACATCTGATGTTTTAGTTGGTGCAGCAAAACGTGGTGCTGAGATATTAAGAGATGAGAGAGAAGAGGCTAATGAGACTGTAAGTCGTATGGCTGACTATCAAATTCAAAAGAACTTTGAAGAGCAAGAAAGATTTCAAACAGAGTTAAGAGAAAACTTAGAAAAGATAAATGCTATAAAAGGTTATGTTGGTGGTAGCCTTGATGGTGCAGAATATATAGTAAGAACTTACGGTGTTGATGCTGGAGTAGAAGAAGCTAAGAACTTACAAGTCTTAATGGACAATGGTATGCAACCTAAATTTTTAAATGAGGGTAATCAAAATACTATTAATGACCTTGCATATACTGTAACACAACAACCTGCAATATTTAAAACAGGTACTAGAAAACAGGGTGGTATACTTGGTGCAATAGGTTTAGGTAGAGACTTAGGAGCAGAAGCACAAGGAATAGTAGATAGGTCTACACAAGAACTAGCATTTGATGAACCCGATTTAGGTGCAATCCCAACTATGGGTGGCGTAGATAGAACAGACTTTGGTATGCTTGCTGATTCAAAAGATGAAGCACAGAGACAGCTTAGACTTGCTATTGCTGCAGAAGAAAGAGGGGATGAAGAAGCTAGTAAAAAACATAAAGACAAAATGCAAGAGCATATAAACATACACAATCTAATTAATGGTTCTAGTAGTAAAGGTCTTACACCTTCTGGTGTACAGTCTAGTTCTAATGCTCTTGGAAGAGTAGTCGGTGAAACTTCAGGAATAGCTGTAACATATAAACAAGAAGGTAATAATATGTTACTAAAATTTGCTGATGAGAATGTAGAAAATCAACGTAGATTAGCTATAGCCCAAAACACTCTTACACAAATATATGATAAAGCATTAAGAAATGGTATAAGTGCAGGAGATGCCTATACACAAATTGCAAGTTTTGCAATTAAAAATCAACTGCCTAGTGTTGAAAATGATGGGGTTGGTGGGTTTACTATAACAGGGTCAGGTACACTTATAGACGAAGGTTTTATTGGTGGAATGGGTGCATTTGCACCACCAATACCACCAAATTCTGACACAAATGGTAGTGAAGGTGATGTTTCAAAAAATATAATTCAACCACAGAGTGTTTCTGACCTTATCGAACAGCACAATGCTTCACAAAATGGTACTACTAGGCAGGTAATTAAAGGAAAACTTGCTAGAGAATTAGGTGTTGAAACAATTCAAAAAATTCCAGATAATATTGCAGGACAGTTGAACTAATGTACAACGAGCAAGAGGAAATAAACAAAGAGAAACTCATTGAAGATGAACGGTTTCTTGATGATGCCGCTTATTTTTTAGCAGAACGTGGTGGTTATGAGGCTGATGACCTTATTAATCCTGTAGATATTTATGATAAGTACATGGAACACTTTCGTTTTCAGAACGTGAATGAAGTGACAGCCGTTAATGATATGTTGTATGCACAGAATACAGATGAGCAAGGTAAAGAACGTATGGCTCGTCTGATGGATACATATGATAGGATGGACAGCGACTTAGGATTAAAAGCCGCAGGTGATTATGTAACTGGTGTGCTATCTGCTCCATCTACATACGCAGGTATTTTTACAGGTGGTGGTGCAAAAGTTGGTGCATTAGCTGCACAACAAGGTGTTAAGTTAGGTATAAGAGAAATACTAAAAAGAGGTGTAGCTGGTGAAGCATTACGTAAAGCTGCAACACAAGGTGCTGTTCGTGCTGGTGCAGTTGACGGTGCAGTAGGTGCAGGACAAGTCGTTGCACAAGAGCAAGCACGTGTGGAAACAGGAATGCAAGAGGGTATTCGTGGTGGTGCTGTAGCATTAGGTGCAGTAGCTGGAGCAGTTCCGGGTGCAGTCTTTGGTGCTGGTCAGCAAGTACAAAGAGCCATAGTAGAACAACAAGCAGAAGATGTACTACAAAAAAGTATAATAGAAAGCACCAGACAATTAAAGGTAGCAAATAGAACTGTAGTTAAAGAAACTTTTGAAAACAAAGCAACATCAGATACAGCAAAGACTATCTACGAAAATTTAAAAGAAACAAAACTTGCACTAAAAGATACTATACCTGAAGAACTTGCTAAAGGTAAAGAATTAAAAGCAGAATTAGCACCCGATGATGTTGAGGTATTAGGTTCTACTATGAACCCTGCTCCTAGATTACCACTAGAAGCTACAATAGAGGACATGAAACTACAAAACATAGCGGCTGTTGCAGCAAAAATTGTAGATGCTGTTCCAGATATTGCTGGAGAAGAAGGCACAGAAAGATTTACATCTAAGTTAGTTAGAGCATTAACTGGTGGTACTACCACAGTAAAAGACAAAGATGGGAATCTTATAAGTCAAAAGTTTGACGGTGAAACATTAACTGCACTAGTTAAAAAGTATGGTGTTACTTTACAAGATGTAGGTTCTTTGCTTGGGGCTGAAGCTAGTTCAGCAGGTTCACTATTAGGAACACTAGGTAGTCTTAAACAGAAAGCAACTAAATTACAACTACAAGATATTTCAAGGCAGTTGGATACACTAGACAAAGGTTCTTTAACTAGAGCATTTGCAGAAATGAGTGACATAACAAATCCTGCACGTGAAGTCGTAGAAGAATTGGATGCACAACTTGGTAAAGATATTTTTAAAAAAAGTAATGCTGTTTTAAATAATATTAATAAAGCACGTATTGGTTTAATGACAGTGCAGCTTGCAACAACAGCACGTAATATGACTAATGGTTACATGCGTAATTACATATATGCTTTTGATAACTTTGGTGCAGGAATGTACAACAAAGCATTTTCTGAATCTGTAGCAAAAAGAAAGCTAAAACAACGTGGCATATATACCCCAACGGATAAAGAAATAAAAGATGAGGCAGTTCGTGCTGTTAATTTAGGAAAGGCTCAATTACGAACTGCGTATGATGCAGTTTTATTTAAAGATTTAATGACTGTAACTTCAGCAGAAACTACAGCCCTTGGTAAACTTATGAAGAACCCTTTGTTTGGACAATCTGAACAAGCACAAAGGTTATTTATGGAGATGGGAGATGTTGCTGACCACACCAAGATAGATAGTGGGTGGTTAAAGACTGCACGATTTTTAAATAAATTAAATACTAAATCTGATAATATGTTTAAACGTGCTATATTATCACGAGAAATAGATAAGTCTATACGTGCCGCAGGGTATGAAGATGGTTTAAATGGTGTATTAAAAAGTGGTAGATTTGCAGAGATAGACCCTAAAGTAATAGCCGAAGGTATGGAAAAAGCATTAGACTTTACATATCAAACAGGAAAGTTTAAAGGTAAAGAAGGTGCATTTAACCAAGCCTCACAAGTTTTTATTGATGCCTCACAAACAAAACTAGGTTCAACTTTTGTGCCATTTCCTAGATACTTAGTAAATCAATTTAGATTTTTCTATGAACATGCACCTTTGTTAGGTATGGTTGACGCATTTGGTATATTAAATAAATCAGACTTTGGGGATAGAGTAGGTAAGCAAATAGGTGGAGCAGTAATGCTTTCAAGTTTGTATGTCTTACGTGCAAATCATGGAGATGAAACCACAGGACCTTTTGAATTTAAAAATCCATTTGGTTCTGGACTAGTAGATGCACAAGCATCCCTTGGTCCATTCTCTGCGTATGCATGGGCAGCAGATGCTATATATAAAGTATCTAATCCTGATGCAGTTAGCCCAATTACAGTTAGAGAATTTACAAAGTCTTTAGGTGGTGGACAATTTAGACCTACAGGTTTAAACATTGTTGATGGACTGTTTGATGTTTATCAAAGAGGATTAGACGATGGGGAAACAGATTTAGTTATAAAAGAAGCAGGTGCTAAATTTTTGGGTAACTATATGAATACATTTACTGTAGGAGCAGGTGTATTAAAAGATGTAGTTGCTACACTAGACCCAGAGTTTAGAGTAACTGCTGACAACACAGATATTAAGTTCTGGCCTTACGTATTCAAACAAGCAACACGTTCATTTCCACAAGCAGTAGATGAGAATAGTAATTTTTATGGGTACTCTGGTGTAGGTCCTCAGAGAAGAGCCTTGCAAAGTCCTACTAGGTCTACAGGGCTAAGAACTATGAACCCATTTATGAGACAGCTAACTGGTCTTACTCAACGAGAGCAGAGAAACTTAGCTGAACTTGAGTTTGATAGACTTGGACTACAGTGGACAGATATTTCACCAAGAAAAATAAAGTATGACCCAGAACTAACAGGAGATGTTAGAGGTAAAATGGGTAGAATGGTAGAATCTGCTATAACAGATATGATTCTAAATGACCCAGTATATAAAGGTTTAGAAACAGCAACTGAAAAACAACAGTATTTAAAAAGTAATTTAAGAGAATTAAAATCTGAAGCTAGGTCACGTGTATTAAATATAGAACAGATAAGGGGTGCTTCAGTAGAAGAACAACAAAGATTTGCAAGAGCAAATTTTTATAACTATAGTTCCAATGATAGAGATTTGATTACTATATACTATGAAAGAGATACAGGTAAAAAATTAAAAGATACGGACGACTACATGACGGCATTAGCTATAGGTAGAAAGTATCAGATTAAAAAATAAAAGGGGCAATTAAGCCCCTTCTTTTTTATATAGTTCTTGCTACCTATTATCCCCATCACCTTTGATAGCATCGCGTTGTTTTCTACTCTCTAGTTTATCTAAGTTCTGTGAAGCAATTACAGACAGAGACACACCTAAGTCTTGCGCTAGTGCGGCACAGTACCATAGCACATCCCCTATCTCAAAGGCTATGTCTACTTTCTTCTGTTCATAGTCCTCTTTGTTGTACTCATCTCTTATTAACTTCTTTACTTTATTAGCTATCTCACCTGCCTCACCTGCTAATCCTAATGCAGGATAAGTTATCCTATATGATTCAGGATAGATTGCATACGACTTTGCTTTCTTCTGATACTCATTTAATTGCATGTTAGGATACTTCCCCTCTCGCCATTTAGCCATTTCATATTCAAGCCACTGCACTCTCTTGTCCTTTAAATGATTTAATTACATCAGAAGAAAACAACTTCTGTAGATTTAAAAGATACATACGTGCCGCATTGTTATCACCACCAGACACAGACCTCTTGTAATCTAGGTTCTTAATAATTTTTTTTAAACTCTTCGTGTCAAATACTAGTGTAGCAAAAGTATCTTCCCCAATACATAGATTATGAAACCAGAAATCTGATTCCGTAGCGTTGATTCCACTTGGCTTACCGTAGCATTCGTATTCAATTGCTATGTTACCTGTCTTCTGCCATACATCTCTTTCACTCTTAACCTCTATCTTTCCTTGTTGTAACATATCAGCAATCTGCTGTTCTCTAACCTCTCCATACGCTAAATCAATATCAAATTTCTTTCGGTCTTTAGTTTGTGGTTTCATCTGGTTCACTACTAGTCTCCTTTTCTAATGATTTAATTAATGTGTTTGAAAAAGCACTCTCTGCCATAATTAATTGGTCTAAGTCAAATCTTGCTTTCTCTATTCTAGCTCGTAAAGACTTTACTTGTGTCAATACATACAACTCTTTATCATCTAAATCTGATACGTCATACTCTGTATCGTTTACTTTAATTTTATTATCGTCTGACATTATTTATTTCTCCATCTATGTTTAAAGAATACAACTATATTTATTATTGTGTTTATTGATATGGCAGTAAGCATTGCTACTTCCCACCAGTTAGCTACGTAATTTAGAACCATCCTAGCTTGACCCCATTATGTATAATAATGAAAAAGCAAGCAACCAAGTGAGTGAGTACCCAAAAGGTACGTAGCATAGCAGCCATATCGCTTTCACTTTCATCATCTGATATCTTGCTCCCAATTGTTTTTGCCCATACTCTCCATGCTTTATTTCTCATAGTTCTTTCTCTGTATCTCAGTATAAGCTAGTCGTAAAATCTCATGTCTAGCAACACCTATATCATCTAGTGTGCTATCAGGTAGTTCATGCAGTTGTCTTATAATTGTACGTGTCTTTCTCCAATCTATAACATATCTTATAAATCTTGTCAAGTAATTTTCTAGTGCTAATTTTTTCATTGTATCTCCTGTTGTGTATATATATTCTCTTTTGTTTCCTAAATATCCGGGAACGTATTTCATTTTTACTCTATCTCATCTATGTGTTTGTTCAGAAGAGAGATGATACCAGCCTCTATGAGCATAGCTTGTGCTTGTGTACACATATTTAGGTGCATTGTGACTGAACCGTCTTCATTTTCAATCATCTCAACTACTTTGATTTCAATTGCGTCACTCATGCCGCAGTCAAATCTACTACTTCACACACTCCTGCTGAACACGCTAACTCACGTCCACCCGATGTGTTATCTTCTTTCTCAAACTCAGGTAGTAAAGACCAGTCAACTGTGTCTGGCATACGTGCAAACAACTCTGTGTACTTCTCCTTGTTGATATCCTGATACGGTGCTTGCTGATATGTATGCTCACTAAATGGTAAGAAGCTAATGCCTGATACCTCATCAAAGTTTTCATACACCCATGAACCTACTTCCATCCACTCATGCTCTTTCACAGAGATAGTGACAGATGGTTTATGCTCACACCAGTGTCTCTGATATAGTAGCCACAAGTCTAGCTGTTCAATAGCTGTCATACCAGTACGTGTTACTGCACCAGAGGGTGACTGCATTGGAAAACTAAACACTGTAGTGCTATCAGGCTTCATTACGTCAGGCTCTGCTGGTATACCTTGTGCTACTAAGAACTGTGTTAGTGGGTCTTTGTTATCACCACGCACAGTACGCACATAGTATGGGTTGTGTCTAGCATGAATGCCAGATGCACTGTCAACTAATTGACTTACTGTACCACTAGGTTTAACACAAGTGATAGCGGCAGACTGTTCAATGCCTAGCTGTTCAGCAAAGATAGCATTTGTTTCTACAGCTACTGACTTTAACTCTTC
>Ga0209535_1002570_pt1 | contig 11823 bp, 19 predicted proteins | sample LinPmetageLP28_FD_184041 | JGI IMG/M metagenome (GOLD analysis project Ga0209535, IMG submission 184041) | Marine viral communities from the Pacific Ocean - LP-28 (SPAdes) (version 2) | ecosystem: Environmental > Aquatic > Marine > Oceanic | place: Pacific Ocean | collected 2009-08-22
ACATTGCATCTGCACCGTTTTCAAACATAGGAAAACTTTTAAACTTTAGTATTGTTGGTAAATTTCTTTTAAACAAACCTTATGCTAGAAGATTTATGAATAGTTACGAAAAAGCTGCGGCTGGTCAGAGTCAAACTAGTAGAGCTAAATTGTTCTTGAGCATGTTTACCGAAGCAATGGCACAATTCAGCGCACAAGCACCTGGTCAATTGATGCAAGAAGCTGTAAATGAGGGTACAAAACAATTATCGGCTGTTGCTGATAGCTCTGGACTAACATCAGAATTACAAAATTTAAGATCAAATGTGGAAAGAGGCGTTAATCAAACCCGAACAAATGTTCGCACTAACCCACTGGGAATGAACGTACAACCAGCATCAAACAATACAGGAATAGGTAATATTGACGTTACTGATCCAAGCACAGCATTAGCTTTAGGACTAAGCCCGTCAATGCAAGCAATAGCAAGTAACAGGAACGCATAACTATGAACATAGAACAATTAAGAGAAGAGCTTAAAGAAGACGAAGGTTGTAAGTACGAGGTGTATCTCGATCATCTTGGTTTGCGTACGCATGGAATAGGACATCTTATTACCGAATGGGATGAAGAATACGAAAAGCCAGTAGGCACACCAGTATCTGAAGATCGTGTTAATGAATGCTTCGCTAAAGATGTAAAAACAACAATAAATGAATGTAAAAAGTTATTTGATAACTTTGATGATTTACATGAAGAAGTGCAATTAGTCTTATGCAATATGATGTTCAATATGGGTCGTCCTCGTTTATCCAAATTTGTTAAGTTTCGTGCAGCCATAGCTGATGAAGATTGGCTTGAATGTGCAAATCAAATGGAAGATTCGAGATGGCACAAACAAGTAACCAACCGTGCTAATCGTTTGATAAAAAGAATGGAAGACTTAGGTGTTAAGGAACAAGTCGCTTAATTATTAAGCGTACCTAATCCTAAACGAGTTACATTTTCTTCTTCTTTATATCTATCACTGTAATCTTTATCCACCCAGATAGATATTTGTTGACGAATATTGCGTCTTTCATCATCACAAATACGTTTTAATTTATGGTAAGTATCAGTATCTATACCAATTGACTTGAATTTTGTTGGATCTGCCATTATAATATTCCCATGTTTAACAATAATAAAAGAATTATAACCAGAAAAATTGGGAAACCCAACAAGTATTTTGCAAAAAAGACAGTTGCAATGGGATTAAAGTTTGATTCTAGGTGGGAAGCAGAGCGTTGGGGTCAGATTAAATCTATGGAAAGAGCTGGTATTGTTATCAATCTTGATAGACAAATAAAATTTCCTATTGTTATGAATGATATAAAGATATGTGATTACATTGCTGATTTTGTATATGATTTAAAAAATGAAGATGGCACAATATCACACATAGTAGAAGATGCAAAAGGTGTGCTGACACCTGAGTTTAGGCTCAAAAAGAAGATGATGTTAGCCGTGCATGGTATAGATATATTATTAACTTATAAAAATAAATGATAGAACAGGTATTGACTTTGTTGTAACTAGTGCTATATATAAAGTTCTAGCTTACTAAAAGGAGGTCAATTATGACAAAAGAGCGAGAGACTATGTTTCAGTCTTACTTTGAAATGGATACTAAGAATCTGTTTCAACATAGGAATGAACTAAAAGAAAAATATGATGTAGCTAAGAAAGAACTAGCTCTAATCAATGAAGTATTAGATGCAAAGCATTACAACGAAGCTCGTAATGAACTAGCGTCACAAAATAAAAACTTTGGTACAGTTATTATTAATACTGATAGCAACCACTTACAGATGAAAGTTAATGTTAAGAAGAAAGTTTCTTGGGATCAAGTTGGTCTTATGCAAGCTCTTGATACTATGGATCAAGAAGATGCAAGGCATTATGGAAAGGTTAGTGTTACTATAGAAGAGCGTAAGTATACTAATGCTCCACCAGCTATTAAATCAAAGTTAGAGCCACATAGAACTGTGGAGATGGCATCAACTACTTATGAACTTGAGGAGATAGAATAATGGCTTTGAATATTATTACAGCAGAACAGCGTATGGCTGAAAAGAAAGGTCATAAGATCGTTGTGTGTGGTCAAAGCGGAGTGGGTAAAACCACTCTTGCTAGGACTTTGGATGCAGATACGACACTATTTATGGATTTAGAGGCAGGTGATGCGGCTATCGAAGGATGGCCCATAGATGTTATCCGTCCTAAGACTTGGGCAGAATGTCGTGACTTTGCATGTTTCTTAGGCGGTGGTAATCCATCATTGACTGATGACCAAGCCTATAGCCAAGTGCATTACGATCATGTCGTTCAACAATATGGCGACCCGTCAGAAATGATGACTAAATACGAAAGTATATTCGTAGATAGTATCACTGTGGCGGGTCGTTTGTGTTTTCAGCATTGCATGGGTCAAGCTGAAAATAGAACTAGAAATGGTACAGTAGACACTCGTGCAGTTTACGGAATGCAAGGTCGTGAGATGATGTCATGGCTAACGCATTTACAACATATCCGCTCTAAGAATGTTATTTTTGTTGGCATTCTTGACGAAAAGGTAGATGATTATGGTCGCAAGCTATTTGAACTACAGATCGAGGGAGCAAAAACAGGTCGTGAGTTGCCAGGTATTGTGGACGAAGTTATCACAATGGCAGTTATGACAGGTGACGAAACAACAGGTACATACCGTGCCTTTGTTTGCCAAACTTTAAATGAATGGGGTTATCCAGCAAAAGATAGATCGGGCAGACTCGATGTATTGGAAGAGCCACATTTAGGTAAACTTTTGGCAAAAATGAGTGGTGGTAAAAATCAATCAGAAAAAGAATTAACTTTTATTGATCCATCTAAACAAGCAACGTCTAGCAACGAAGGAGTAATTAATAATGCTTGACTTAAATAATATAACCCCAGACGAGGGTAATGACTTTTCTCTAATACCACATGGTACTATTGTCCGTGTGATAGTAACTATCAAACCACAGATGAGCGGAGTTGTAATACCCGATTTATCTAATCAACCTATCTTTAGACAATCACCACATTCATCTGCAAAGTGGGTCGAATGTGAGTTTACTGTCATAGGCGGTCAGTTTGACAGACGAAAAATATGGACTAATCTATTTTTTGATGGCGACAAAAAGAATGCAAGTGGTGTCTCTGTCTCTAAAGAGATAGGACTTAGAACTTTGAGAGGTATCATTGATAGCTCAAAAGGTCTTCGTGCAGATGACATGACTCCAGACTCTAATGCCAAAAGGCAGATAGCAGGATTGGAAGCGTTAGAGGGCATGGAGCTTTGCATTAAAGTTGGTGTTGAAAAAGGTACAAACGGGTATGACGATAAAAATAAAATGCTCGCTCCTGTACTTATTAATCAAGATGGATACATAGGTGGTGGTTCTCCGCAAGCACCAATTAATACTCCCATTCAACAGCCACAGGTTCAACAACAGCCACAAGGCGGTATTGCTCCAGCATGGGCTTCAAAATAGGTTTCTACGAATCTCTAGCGGCAAGATGACCTTCGTCTGCTAGAACTCGTTTGGGTAGCACGAGTGCCGTAAAGCTACCCATTTCATCATCTAGCAATGAGGGAACTATGATACTAAGACCATACCAAGAAATAGCAGTTGATGACGCATCAATAGCATTAAACAAACACAAAAACACTATCGTTGTTGCACCAACGGGAGCGGGTAAAACTATTATGTTGTCTGCTTTAATTGGTAAGCGATATAAAAAGAACAACAAAGTATTAGTTATTCAGCACAGAGACGAACTTGTCAGACAGAATGCAGAGAAGTTTTCTCGTGTTAATCCAAACATATCCACAAGTATAGTTGACGGATCAGAAAAGGATTGGTCTGGACAATCTATATTTAGCATGGTGCAGACGCTTTCAAGACCGAACAATTTAGATAATATGTGTAAATTTGACATGGTTGTGATTGATGAAAGTCATCATGCCATAGCAGAAACATATCAAAGAATTATTAACAGGGTTAAAGAAGCGAACAATTCTGTTGAGATAGTTGGATTTACAGCGACTCCTAATCGTGGAGATAAAAAAGGTTTAAAGTCTGTATTCAATAATTGTTCGCATCAGATAGAAATAGGAACACTCATTCGTGAGGGTTTTCTTGTACCACCTAAGACATTTGTTATTGATGTAGGTGTTACAGATGAACTGCAAAATGTTCGTAGAACTGTGTCAGACTTTGACATGGGCGAAGTTGAGCGGATTATGAATAAGCGAGCCATCAATGAAAAGATAATAGATGAATGGAAAGACAAGGCGGGAAACAGAAAGACAGTTGTTTTTTGTTCTACAGTTGTCCATGCACAAGATGTGTGTGACGAGTATCGTAGATCAAATGTAAGAGCAGAATTGGTCACTGGAGAAACTCCGTCAGAAGAACGAAAGCAAATACTACATGACTTGGAGCATGGAGATATACAAGTTGTTGTTAATGTAGCTGTGCTTACAGAAGGCTTTGATGCTCCACCTGTCAGTTGTATTGTACTAACAAGACCATGTTCATACAAATCCACAATGGTACAGATGATTGGTCGTGGACTGCGAACAATAGATCCCGAACAACATCCAGACGTTATCAAAAAAGATTGTGTGGTCTTAGACTTTGGAACTAGTGTACTTACACACGGATCATTAGATGAAGGTGTAAATCTTGAAGGAGCTGAATCTCAAAGATCAGGTGAAGCTCCCGTTAAAGTTTGTCCTAGTTGTCAGTCAGAAGTACCATTGTCATCTCGTGAGTGTCCTATATGTGGATATGAGTTTGGTGCAGAAGGCAAAGAAGCATTAGAAGATTTTGTAATGACAGAAGTTGATCTTATGGATAGATCACCGTTTAGATGGATTGATCTGTTTAATAATGGTCGTTGTATGAGTGCTAGTGGTTTTAATGGGTTTGGTATGGTTGCACACTTAGATGATATATCTATAGCTGTTGTAAAGCGAACTGGAGGTAATTTAAGAGTTGTTAGTGTTGGTAGTAAAGAGCAAGCTGTAGCATCTGCTGATGACTTTCTAAGGCAGATTGAAGATAGCGATGCCGCTAAGAAAGGTAAGAGATGGTTGAATGAAGCTGTAACGCCTAGACAACAAGAAGCATTGAGCCGACATGGTGTGGTTATTAAGTCCATAGATTTCAGTTGGAATAAATACCGAGCCGCTTGCTGGTTAAACTATGTTTGGAATAAAAATCAAATAGACGAAAAAATTATAACCATAGGAGATAAAAGTGAAGCGTAATAAAGCACTAAAAAAAGCCGAACAATTAATAACAGGAGACCGAGCAAAAGATTATGGAGACGCTTATGAAACCCATGAGAGCATAGCTAAAATGTGGTCTGTGTTGTTGGGTAAAGACGTAACAGTACATGATGTTTATCGGTGTATGATTGCAGTTAAATGTGTCAGATTAACAAAGACTCCCAAGCATGAAGATAGCATGATTGATATTATTGGTTATGCTGCTTTAGCTACGGAGGCTTTTGATGGCAAGCATTAGGGTTGAATACACAATATTTTTTGAGGATCAAAGTGATAAAAAAGGTAAGATGTTTGTTCCTATAAGTATGGATTGCGATAAAGGTGAGTTAATAGATACAGTCCATGAGGCTATGTTAGATATTTGTGATGAGTACGATAATGCTGTTAGTGGTAAAGCATCAGTACACTATTTTGGAGTTATATTTGACGTTCAATTTTATATTGAGGAGACTGAAAAATGTCCGATAACAATCCATTAAAGATTTTTGCTAGGGTTTGCGCCCAAATAGGATGGGATAAAAAGTTATCCGATTTGTCAGAAGAAGAAGTTATTGGTATAATATCCAATATCCAAATTGCCAAAGGCATAGACAAATTTTACGATGGAGAAGAAATTGTTCGTATCCACTTTTTATACTCAGACAGATCATGGAAAGGAGGTGGCGATGCTCCCTTCTGAAATAACAGACCAAATATCCAAAGAACTTGATAAGGCTATTGTAGATAAGAACTCAGAGCGTAAAAAGAGAACTTATCTTGGTGGCTCATCTCTTGGCGAATCATGCTCCAGAAAAATACAGTACAGGTACTTAGGAACTGAGTCTGATAAGGGTCGTGATTTTACAGCAAATACATTGAGAATCTTTCAGTTTGGACATGAAATTGAAGATTCTGTTGCACAATGGTTAAAAAATGCTAACTTTGATTTACGCACAGAAGATAAAAAAGGCGAACAATTTGGTTTTTCCATTGCAGATGGAGAAATTAAAGGTCATATAGATGGGGTTATATGTGGAGGTCCTGTAAGCATGGGGTATCCATGTTTGTGGGAGAATAAGTCAGCCAATGATAAGAAGTTTAGAGAATTTATGATGAAGGGTGTAGCAAGAACGAATCAAGTCTATGCCGCTCAGATAGCTTTATATCAAGCCTACATGAACTTAACAGAACATCCTTGTCTATTTACAGTATTAAATAAAAACACAAGCCAAATATATTATGAGCTTGTTCCGTTTAATAAAGCTCTTGCTCAAGAGATGAGTGATAAGGCTGTTAATATTTTAGATGCTACAAAGGCAAAAGAAACTCTGCCAAGAGTAGCTTATTCAAGAGATTTTTTTGATTGTAAATGGTGTGAGTTTCAGGATAGATGTTGGAGTTAAAATAGGCGACACATAAACGTAGAGGAATAATGTCGCCTATAACTTCAGCCAATGAAGTAAGGATATAATAATGAGTATAATAAGACTTGGCAATAAAAATCGTGACTTAAACTCACATGAGTTGGTCGAATTAATCAGTGATAAAGTGCCACCAGAAGTACAGATAAGTGAACTTAGAAACACATATCCTAATGGTGTTGTTCGTGGGGATCAGTTTTCTATCGGATCACTGTCAGGCGAAGCGGGTCAATCATTGAAGATTGATATTAATCCCAGATCACCATATTTTATGAAAGGTCAGGACTTCAACGGTGCGTCAGGTATCGGGGGTATTGTAAAGATACTGATGGAAGGTCGGGGTATGAGAATGAACGAAATAAAAGAATTGTTCGGTTCTTATCTGGACGATACGCCTGGATTTGTTCGGGATGTAGAAGCTCCTCCACCAGTAATCAATCCATCTTTGCGTCAACAGATAAGTGTGAAAACTCCGTATGATAGCGAACATTTGTATCTTAATGCAGATGGGGAAATACTCTGTATGGTCAGACGGTATAACATGAGAGACGGAGCTGGCAATCCAGTTATGGACGATCATGGTAAGCCTAAGAAAGAGTTTCGTCAGTTTACTGGTAACAATCCTTATCCGAAGATGCCTGATGTCAGACCGCTTTATAATATACCGAACATTTCTGCTTCCAATAAAGTTATATGGGTTGAGGGTGAGAAGTGTGCTGATGCTTTGAATGATATGGGATTTACAGCTACATGTACTATGGGTGGAGCGGGTATGTTATCTCGTAAATCAGCCAGCCAGTTTGACTTCTCACCGTTGCATGGCAAAGAATTAATCATTTGGCCCGACAACGATACTGCTGGCAAGAAGGTAGCCGAACTTGTTCAGGACTTAGCCATGAATGCTGGTGCTAGATCGGTGACAATGTTAACTCCACCAGCGGGTAAGCCTGAAAGATGGGATGCGGCAGATGCCATTGTTGAGAGTTTTGATATTGGTAACTTTCTAAACACAACCATAAAATACACTAAGAGAACTATAAATTTATTAGATGACAGTATGTTGATTAATAGATTTGAAGGTCAAGCACCCGAACAAAAGTATTTAATCGGAGATACGCTTCCATTAGGTGTACCAATAATATTTTCAGCCGCTGGAGATGCGGGTAAAGGTATGATGACACTGGACTTGGCTATGAAAGTAGCGAGTGGTCAGTCAATGTCAAACGCATTTGGAGATAACATTACTGAGTTTGGTAACACAATTATCTTCACAGCAGAAGATGACGAAGGCGAAATGCACAGGAGAATTGAGCGTTTAGACCCGAACAATTCTAGGTTTAACTATGAACATGAAATTCGTATTGTGTCTTTGCCAAACGTAGGTGGTGTATTTCCTATACTACAGGAAACCCATGATGGATATAAAACCAGTGATGAATTTGATAAGATTTATGCACAAATCATACAGATGAGTAATCTAAAATTAATTGTATTTGACCCGTTAGCGTCATTCGTACATGCAGATGTGAACTCTGATCCAGCAGCAGGTGCGTCTCTTACTGGACTTTTAGCTCAAGTGGCTACTGAAACTGGAGCTTCGGTTATGATGTGTCACCATATGACAAAGATTAAAGATGATGTGGCTGTATCGTCTCCAGAGCAAGCAAGGAATATGATTCGGGGTACGTCAGCACTGGTTGATGGTGTACGTTGTGCCTTTGCAATATGGCAAGTGGATGAATCTACTGGTCGTAGGCGTTGTCAGGATTTAGGTATCGAATACCAAAGAAACAGATGCTTTGACGGTGCAGTTGTTAAGTCAAATGGACCTGCAAGGCGTGACATAAGGCATTTTGTTCGGGATATGTTTTCAGGATTACTGGAAGATAGATCGGAAGATATATCAAGATTGCATTCAGGTAGTAATCGGGAGGTTAAGAAGGATGCTTTGTTTGCTTGGATTGCAGTATGTGAGCGGGAAGGTAGAGCTTTAACACAGCAGTCAGGAGCTGATGCAATACTGCAACGTATGAGTGCTGATCCTGATGCACCAAGAACTTTGGATAACTGTACGCAAAGAATGGTTGATGGAATTGTTCGGGAATTACTGGCAGAAGCTAGGATCGGGAAGTATTCGTTCAGTCGGTCAGGTGGTCGTAAGTGGCTTGGAACTACAGATGGAGACATGAGTCGAGGTGAATATGAAGCAACAACAGCAACGGAGAATGTATAATGTTATTAGCAGACGGTTTTGAAGGAGCGTTTATCGGAGTGGCTACAAGATGTGGACAACCGACATTAGCTGTTTACAGCGCACATAAATGTATTAAACTATTAGTAGAAAGAGATGGCATGACGCATGAAGAAGCATTGGAATACTTTAATTTTAATGTTGTTGGTGGGTGGGTCGGTGAAGAAACACCCTTATTTCTTGAGTCTATGTCACTGATTGAAGCGTGTAACTTAGATGGGGAGGATAATGACAATGAACGAACAAAGTCGGAGAAGAACTTGGACTCCAGTAGCTGAAGTTAATCCAAAAGCACACAATTGTTCGGGTTGTGGAAATAATTACGCATCTTATTCAATAAATGGAGGCTGGGATTGGTTTTGCTGGAAGTGTATGCCTAAAGAAGCTGAGTGGGATTCACGAAATGAGTAAGAAACATGCGAACAATTATATTGCCCTGAAGAAATTGCATAAAAAATTGTTAGCAAAGCAAATTAAAGCAGACCCATCCGAACAATTATTCGAGGATGATCCAAAAGCTGTTGAAGAAGTTGAGTACGGTAAAATAAAAAAAAGATATACCCATATAGAAACGAAAAGTGTCTTAGACGAGTTTTAATTATTTGTTTGACATGATTGGTAATCATTGCTATATAACAATTATATTAATAAACATAAGGAAGATACAATGATATATGTAGCATACGGTGCAAACTTAAATAAATCCAATATGAATATGAGATGTCCTGAAGCAATTTCTTTAGGTTCACATAAATTACAAGATTATAAACTTGTATTCAATAATGTCGCTACCATAGTAAAATCAATAGGCAATCATGTCGAAGTTGGTTTATGGAAAATTACAGATGATTGTGAAAAAGCATTAGATAGATATGAAGGGTTTCCTAATTTATATAGAAAAGAATATTTAGATTTAGGTATGGTTTATATAATGAATTATGGAGGTATGAATTTACCTACTAAATCATACTTTGATACTATTGAAGAAGGCTATGATGATTTTGATTTGGACAGAACTTATTTAGTCAAAGCCGTATTAGAGGCAAATGATTATCAATCAAAGATGGGCAATATCATTCCCGTTGCAAGAAGAAGGAGAGGAGGTAGACAGTGGGATTAAATATTTTTTTGTTGACAATGTAGTAGTGGTTACATATATAAGCTATATAAGTCTATCGTAAGGAGGATAAAATGGAGAAACCAATACTAGCAAGCGAACTGATTACCGCTCTTGGAGATGCCAAAAAGAATATACTTGGATGGCATGGCGGGAAGTATGCAGAGGGCATGAGACGTAATGTGCAGACTGAAATTGTTACGTCTCAAAAATTTGTATTAGGAAAAGGTCTAATTGAACATGCAGTACAAGCAAGCATGTCAAAACCCGAAATACTTTTTAATATGTTGGAGCGAGGTATTCCTCCATTTAATTCTTTATGGATTGAGTGGGATGAGGTTTATCGTCAAGAACTATTACAGAAAATTCATACTAACAATGGCAAAAAATATGATTTAGACGAAAAAATTATGCCCGTTGGTTATCATGTTCTTAAACATAATGACGATTACATTTATGCTTTATACACAAAGTATGAAGCTGATAATAAACATGATAAATCAAAAGATAAAAAAAATTACATAGTATCACCACAAATCGGGTTTAGTATTGATAACGAAAAACCATTTAATAGATTTGATGCTTCGGGTAATCCCGAAATTATGTCTGAAAGTGATTGGTTAAAAGCATCATGGCAAGCTACTGAGGCATATCTTGGTAGTTGGTATGCTCAAGAGTATGGTAAAAATGGAACTAAAAAAGATAAATATTATTTAGACCTTATTCGACAACGTATCACGACAACCCAAACTGCATCAATGCACTGGATGGTAAGTCAAAAACAATTTGACTACGGTTGGGATAAAAACGAAATGAGAAAATTTATGGAAATCTCTTATAATGTCATGGAGGGTGATGGTAGGTTTATGATCGCATTGCTTGGGTTGTTAAACTACGATTTAATCGCCACAGAGACGGTAAACCCACCAAAGCAAATAGATCATATATCATTTGGTCGTAAAGTACCTAAGAACGAATATAAGGTCGTTACAATTAATCTTCCAAAGCCTAGAGGTAAACGGGTTTATTCTCGTATGTTTACGGGTCAAGGTTCGCCAAAGCGAGAGCATTGGAGACGAGGACATTGGAGAGTTTTGAAAAACAAGCAGGGTAGTGTTCTTAAACGAATTTGGATTGAGCAGATGAAATGCGGAAATGCAGAGTTGGGCAAGATTACACATGATTATATATTAAATAAAAAAGATGCTTGACATGGTATTGAATACTATAGTAACTATAAAGGACTATCTTAACTAGCAAGGAAGGAAAATAAAATGAAACTAATAGAAAAATTTGAAATCGTTGATATTTTAAACGAATACAAAACAGATAAAATAAACTTCAAAAAGTTATGTGGTTTAATTTGGGATAAGCATTATGAGATTTGCACCTTTAATAACATTAATAAAAATGAAGTTGAAATGAGTGTTGTATCAACACTTACAAAAAAACTTTATACAATTAAAAATTAATTTGGGGGATAAATAAATGACTGCAATAAAACTAAAAGGTGTATTCAACGAAAACAAATCAATCGTTGATAAAATCAAAAAGCATATCGCTACTGAAATGCAAGAATATAAAGAGTATATGGATTCTGATTATGAAGACAGTTTTCAAGATGCTTTGTATGAGGGCAGAAACGAATATGCTGAAAGTTTATTAAAGCAAATAAATGAATGGGAGAAGTCATAATGAGTATTTTTAAAATCAATGT
>Ga0209535_1002571_pt1 | contig 11822 bp, 6 predicted proteins | sample LinPmetageLP28_FD_184041 | JGI IMG/M metagenome (GOLD analysis project Ga0209535, IMG submission 184041) | Marine viral communities from the Pacific Ocean - LP-28 (SPAdes) (version 2) | ecosystem: Environmental > Aquatic > Marine > Oceanic | place: Pacific Ocean | collected 2009-08-22
TAAAAAGGGCGTATTCACTAAAATATATGGAGCTTATAAACCTTTTCCAGAAGCTGGTGAATTATGGCCGACATTAGGACAGTCAGTTGGAGAACTTTATGCTTTAGGTTGTAACTATATAGGTATGGATGGACTATATGATGCTGGAAAACTTATGGGTTTAGCTTCATATGGTAGGCCTGAGGTAGCTAACAAAAGATTTAATGAGAAAATGGTTTATATAGACCCAGACCCAAAATCAGGAGATTATTTTATAAGAGTACATCACGCAGTTCCGAGAGAAGAACAAACTGCAGAAACTCTTATGTATATAGATTCTCCAAGACCAGAATATTTTAGTTCTAATATAGCATCAGAAGATTTTCAATCAAAAGCTGATTGGGCTTGGATGATTCAAAATAAATTTGAAGATTTAATATTATTCTTAGCTAAAAAGGCTTCAATGAATTCTGATGTTAAATATTTGACAGGCGCTGGTGGTTGCTTCCTTAATTCAATTGCTAATCAAAAAATAGTCGATTTAGATTTATTTGATGACCATTTTTATGTACCAGCAGCAGACGATGGTGGTATATCAATTGGAACTGCTTTTTATGGATATTACAATTTTCATCCTGACAAAGGTAAGGTAAATTTAAGTAATAAAGAAGAGACTGTCTTTATGGGTAAAGATTACTCCGAGGAGGAAATAATGAGTGATATAAATAATGTTGATAAAATAACTTACGAAAAAATTGAGGATGAGGATGCTTTAGCTAAAAAAATTGCCTCATTTGTACACGAAGGAAAAGTTGTTGGTTTCTTTCAAGGTGGAAGTGAAATGGGGCCAAGAGCATTAGGACATCGTAGTATATTAGGAGATCCAACACATCCCGATATGCAAGATATAATTAACAATAGGGTAAAACATAGAGAGTGGTATAGACCATTTGCTCCTGCTTGTACTGTAGAAGATGCTGATAAATACTTTACACATACTACAGAAAGCCCATATATGTTGTTAATAGCTCAAGTAAAAGAGGAGTTTAAAGAAAAGTTGCCATCCATAACACACGTAGATGGAACTGCTAGATTACAAACTGTAAGAAGAGAAACCAATCAAAGATATTATGATGTTATAAAAGAGTTCGGAAAGCTATCAGGCATTCCAGTAATATTGAATACATCTTTTAATGAGGCTGGTGAACCTATAGTAGAGACACCTGCTGATGCTATAAGATGTTTTCTTAAAAATGATATTGATTATTTAGTTGTAGAAAATTATTTAATAACACCAATCAGAGACTAATAAATGACTTGGGTTTTAGGTGTAAACATAGGACATCAATCTGGCGCTACTTTAGTGAGAGAAGGCAAGGTATTCGTTTCTATAAATTTAGAAAGAATTACTAGAATTAAAAATGACAATGGCTATCCATCGCCAGAAGAAAATAATTGGGATTATTCATTAATAGAATTTCCTTGGAAAGCTATGGACTATTGTTTAGACTATGCTAATATACAGAAAATGGATTTAGATAGAATTGTTTGGAATGGCATTGGTTTAACACCAGACCAACAAATAAGTGTAGACGGATTTTTAGTTCAGAAGTTGAAAAAAAATGGATATAATTTGCCAAATGATAGATTAAATTATTGTACACATCATTTAGCACACGCATACTCAACTCATTACTCAAGTGGTTTTGATGAATCTATTATTTTAGTAGCTGACAATGCTGGTGAAATGAATTACAAACAAACAGTAGATGATTTTGTAGAAAACAAAATAGCACATACTCAAAAAACAAGACTTGGTGAGTGTGTTGAAGCTACTAGTATTTATGAAGTTAAGAAAGGTGTATTCAAAAGAATATACTCTCGATACAAAGCAGCTTACTCATATTTTAATACAGTAGGAAAACACAAAGATGGTTCTGGTTTTAGCACTAGATATAGATTAGGAAAATCACTCGGAGAGTGGTATTATGACAATTGTATTCACATAGGTTTGACTGGAGATGATGCTGGAAAACTTATGGGATTAGCTCCCTTTGGAGATGAAGATAAAGTTAAACAAAAATATAAAGAACCAATGGTATACATTGATAAAGATCCTAAGGCTGGTGAATATTTGATAAGGGCTCATGAACACCTTCCATATGAAGAACAAGAAGAATTAGATGAAATGTACATAAATACACCAATACCATCTTATATGAGTGATAAGATATACGAAAATGATTTTCAATCTCAAGCAAATCATGCTTTGTTTGTACAAAACCAATTTGAAAGAGTTGTTGAATTTTTAGCCAAAAAGTGTTCAATGATTTCAGATGTTAAAAACTTTTGTGTTGCAGGTGGTAGCTTTTTAAATTCTGTTGCTAATCAAAAAATAATAGATTTAGATATTTTTGACAACCATTTTTTTGTTCCAGCAGCTGATGATAGTGGTATAAGTTTAGGATGTGCTTTTTATGGTTACTTTAACTTTCATAGTAAAAAAGGAATTTTCAACTTGTCTAATAGAGAGGAAAGTGCTTTTATGGGAAAAAAATATAATGAAAAAGAAATATTAGGAGCTCTTAATGAATATAGCTAAAAAGCCACAAACCGATGGGGATATTCTTCATTATATCAATCAGACAAAAGACTTTTGGAAAGTTAAAAACTTTCAAGAAGAGATATTAGATTTTGAAGGTTTTCCGCCGCATGTTCCTGATGACTATCATTTTTATATAGGACATCCCGAAATAGCAGTAGACTACAGGTCTGATCGTGGTACTTCTTTTGGTGATATTATTCCATACACTAGACTGCCTGAGTTATTAAAAATATATTATAAGGGATGTAAAGTATTTATACCAAAATGGTTTATAGATGTATTTCAACACAATCCATATGTAGATGGTACTCATAATTTCGATTACAAATGGGGTTCTATGGGAACTTTTGGAACAACAATTCAGAGATGTACTAATACTTGGGGATTAAGAACAGAGGATTATACACCAAAACTATTTGCTTCACCAAATATTAAAAAGAGAAAGAACACTATATTGTTTACACTAAATAGTAAAACTGGTGGTAGATTTGGAGATAATGATTTATTAGAAGAAGTGGTTGGACATTTATCAAAAACTTATCGTTGTGTACAATTAGGTTTATCCGATGACTATCTCGTTAAATCAGCTGATACGCACGTGTTAAATGTTTCTAGAAATAAATTAATTGACTTTGTTGCTGAATTTCCTATATACATAGGCGCACAAAGTAGCATATATCATATAGCAAAAGGATTGGGTTTAAAGACAATTGGAATACTGCCAGAAAAGCAAAGACTAAAAGAAGCAGGTAGTATACAAACTATATTTGCTGGATTTCATCCAGATTACGTTCAATTACCTTTACTTACAGTAACTAATCAAATGGAAGTTATACCTTGTGGAGAAAAACATTTTGAAAGAGTTAAACATTTTCAACCATTATTTCCTAATGAAGCACCAAATGGGGGCGCAGGTGAAAACTCTATAGCAGGATACAATGACACTATAAATCATTTAGGTTGGTTATATCCCGATACATCACATTTGACTATGAGCCCTCTTGGAACTGATAGATGTCCTACATTATCTAAAAAAACAATTGATATGGCTTTGAATGATGAGATATACCCATTCAATGATGATAGATTGTGGGATTATTATAAATATAAAGATTTATGGACTATGCCAAAAGATAGTGAGATAATTCACACTAAAAAAGAAGAATCAAAGCTTAAGATAATATCATCTCATATACCTAGAACTGGTGGTAATTTGTTTAGAAATGTACTATATGATATTTTTGGAGCTAGAGCTGCAAATGTAAATGTAAGAGATAGAGTTTTGTATGATGAAAAATATTTTACAAAAAAAGAAGATTTTCTTTTATATGAAGATTATGGTGATCATCCAACTTGGAATAAATACGAATTAACTCCCTCAGTTGATACTAAACACTTTCAATGTATACACGGACATTTTAGATTGGGTAAGTATTCAGACTTATCTTCTCATAAATTAGTTACTTGGCTTAGAAATCCAATTGACAGATTAATATCAGAGTATTATTTTTTAAAAAGCTCACCATCACATCACAATCCAATACAAAATAAAATAATAGAAGAAGAGTTAAGTTTATATGAATATTGTGAATTAGAATTTTCAAAAAATATTTATGGTAAATATATTGAAGGAAACTTTGAAAAAATAAATTTCATAGGAATTACTGAATCTTACAATGATAGTTTGAAAAAATTTGAAAAGATGTTTGGTGTCAAAATAGGAGATTCTAATTATCCATATTTCGATGTAGAATCAGGAGATTCTGATTTTAAAAATACTATACAAAACTCAAAGTGGGATTTATATAAAGAAGAATATGAAAAAATAGATAGAGGATTTATAGAAAATCTAAATAGGGATGATATGGAAATATACAAAACTGCAGTTGATATAAATAAGGAATACGCTTTATGAGTAAGATATTTGGATTGATTGGACACGCTCATGATGCTTGTGTGGCTTATATAGAGGATGGTGATATAAAGATAGTTATAGAAGAAGAAAGAATTCGTAAGATTAAATCTTTTGCTCTTAGTGGAGTTTATCCTTGGTTTGCTCTGGATACAATAGAAAGGGAGTTTGGATATAAGACAGAAGATTCTGATTATATATGTATAGCAGAGGTAGCAGAGCCGGATTTAGATAGATATAAATCGGATGAAATTAGAAGAAAGATTGTTACATATCCACACCACTTATGTCACGCTGCTGGTGCTTACTATACTTCAGGTTTTAAAGAAAAGACTTTAGTTGTTACTCACGACGGAAGTGGTTTTAAAACTGTTGGTAGAGTTTATTTAGGATATGATGATAAATTACATTTAGTACATAAACAATTAAAAGATAAATCAGCATCTATTGGTCAGTTTTTTGGTCGTTGTACACCTTGGTTTGCGCCAGAGGGAAAGGTATGGCATTCTCTTAAAGATGAGGGGAAGCTTATGGGTATGGCCGGACACGGAAAATATAATGAAGAAATTTATAATAAACTAAAACAGACATTACATTATACAAATGATTTAAGCTTTGGTCCTGTTGGTAATTGGCAAAAATTAGAAACTCTTATGGGAAACATTACAGATAGCATTGATGATTGGAATAGTAATTTTGAAATAAAAGCTGAATGGGCTTTCAATGTACAAAAATTAATAGAGGATGTTTTTTTAGAATACTTAGAAGATTTACATAAATTTTATCCTGAATACAAAAAGGTAGCAGTTGCTGGCGGTATTTTTGCCAATGTAAAATTAAATCAAAAAATAAATGAATTAGATTGGGTTGATGAAGTATATGTCTACCCAGCTATGAGTGATTCTGGATTAGCGCTAGCTGCAGCTATAATGAAATCAGTAGAATTGGGTGAATGGAAAAATAAAAGATTTCAAAATATGTTTTTAGGAAACCATTATACAAAGGATGAAATAAAAAAAGAAGAAAAGGAATGGGATTTTCAAAAAGAAAAATTTAATCCTAAAAAAGTTGCTCAATTATTAGATGGTGGAAATATCATCGGTTGCTTTCAGGGAAAAATGGAATACGGGCCTAGAGCATTGGGTGCTAGAAGTATATTAGTTAGAGCCACAGATAAAGAAATGCACGAAACTTTAAATAACAGATTAGAAAGACACGAAATAATGCCATTCGCTCCGATTATTTTAGGAGAAAAGATAGATGATATTTGTAAAAATACAAAATCAAAAATGACTGCTGAATTTATGACAATGTGTTATACAGTAAAAGATGAGTGGGTTGATAAAATACCTGCTGTAGTTCATAGAGTGGATAATACTCTGAGACCACAATTAGTTTTTAAAGAAAGAAATAAGTTTTTTCATAACATCTTAAACGAATATGATAAAATATCGAAAATACCAGTTCTTTTAAATACATCTTTTAATGGTCATGGAGAACCAATTATATTTGATTTGAATCAAGCATTTGGACATTTAAAAAAAGGTACTGTTGATTATTTAATAGTAGAGGATAATTTATATTGGAGTAAAAATGAGAAGAAGGCCAATTAGAGCTCCTTGGGAGGGAGAATTTATGCAAGAAAGAAAAGATCACATCAAAATAATTAAAGATCCTATAGTTAGGTGTATACACAATAACGATAAACATTATACTTTATATGTAGAACAATATTTAAAAAACCAAAAAGGACAATTGTGTTATTGGGATTCATTTCAACTTATGGGTATGGGTGCATGGCAATCCAATTGGGTTCAATGGCACGCTGATTGGGTTTTCAAAGTATATTCAGTTGAAAATGGTGAATTCAATTTTTTAAAAAGATATGATTATGACTTGAGAGGTAAAAATGTACAGATAGTTTTAGATACATTGAGTTGGGAAGAGGCAGGTGAGTGGTTAGAGTATTGTAAAAATTTCCAAAAACATACAGGATGTAAACTATTCATCGCTACAAATGAATTTGATAGAGGACACTTTTCTAATCAAAACACAGACGAAATTATAAAATTTACAGAAACTTATAACAAAGGTATATTGGATATTAATCAAAATAATGTTAAAGAATATATAGATGAACCAATACCAAACTTATACGCTAGATATGATATAGGAAGATTTCCCTTAATTACTTCAAATAAGTATAATTATGAAATGGATCAATGGAGAGTCGAAGAAAAAAACAGACAAAGTTCATTTAATTCAATTTCTTATAAACAACAAAATAAACTACCTTTAGGTTTAATTGAGACGATGAATTTTACATTTGATGGTTGGCAAAATCCTATAGTTACTTCACAATCACAATTAGATGAATACTATGGAATCATAGATAAAGATGTAGAGATAGAAGATGCAACATCAGCTGATATAGTAAAAGAAATACTTGGTTTCAAAACAAAATATTGGGATGGAGTAGATTTAAAAAAAGAAGGACATAGAAAGATAAAAGGAGAATTTATTCAACACGAATTCTTTTCGGGTGGATTTCATAGTTGGGGCAAAGGAGAAAATGCCACACGAGTTGCTATACAATTATTAAGTTACAATAAACCTTATTATTTAAAAAGAACTTTAGATTCTTTAATGGAAGTTATAGAACCTAATGATAAAATTTGTGTATTGGAACAATCTAATAAATCTGATTTGAAAGAACAAGCAATTGAGGTTTGTAAAGAATATGATAATATAACTATAATTTCTATTGATGAAAATTTAGGACAAAGAGGTGGAACAAATAAAATTTGGGAAAGTGGGTTCTTTGATAATTGTCAATACATTATGTTTTCAGACCACGATAATCAATACCACGAACCATTATCTATATTATGTGATAAACTAGATGAAGAAGATAATGTAACAATAGCAACATTTTATAATTCACCTGAACACGATATTACACACAAAGATGGTAATTGGTTATATAGACAAACTGCCAGAGCCGGTAATATGATGATGAGACGTGATGAATTATTTAAAATGCTACCAATTGATGTCGATTTGTATTCAGAGACAAAAACAGATGATGACTATTGTGCTTGGTTTGCAGGTTTAGATTGGTGGGTACAATGGTGGCACGAAGAAAGTGGTGGTAAACAAAACAGAGATAATTTTGTAGCTTGTTACGTTGGTGGTTGTACACATTTTGGAGTAGAATCTACTTGGCAAGGTGAATATAACGATGAGATTCCAAGACACGAATCACTTCTAATGAAAGACAAAACTATGGAACAGATAGTAAAAAAATATCCACCGAGAAGAGAGTATAATCACGGAAAAGAGTGGTGGTATGAAAAAGAAAAGCTAGATTTAAAAGATGTTACATTGGTGATAGTGGATTGTATTGACTACGAAAGGGCTCTGAGGGCAGTTAATATTTCTACTATATATGCTCAATTTGGAGATGTTAAATTCTTTACTTCTATGGACAGAGACAATGATGATATAATTAAAATTCCTCATTGTCAATCAAACTTAGATGTAATACACTTTATGTGGAAAAAAATGAATTCTTACATCAAAACTAAATATATTTTACATATAGAATTTGATGGCTTTATCTTAAATCCAAAGGCTTGGAAAGATGAGTTCTTAAACTATGATTACATAGGCGCACCGTGGTGGTATGAAGAAAATAATGTTGGGAATGCTGGATTTAGTCTAATAAGTAAGAAGATGTTAGACTTTGTACAAAAAGATGATGCTATGAATTTATATCCATCGGATGATGATGCTATCTGTAGAATCCACAGAAAGTATTTAGAAGAAAACGGAATGAAGTTTGCACCTGAAGAGTTAGCAGCTGACTTTTCCTTTGAGGCTAATGAAAAACGTGGTAATGATTGGGATGGGCAATTTGGATTTCACAGTCCATCAATGCAAGATGAAAGACATCCTAATAAATTCAGAGGTGGTATAACAAATATTGACAATTGGGCTGATAAAGACAAAATTAGATGGCCAAATGGTTAAAAAAATAGTTTTTCAGATATTTATCTGATATATATTAATATTGAACTAATATTTTAATTAAGGAGTAAGTAATGAGCGAAATAAAGTTTACAGAAGAGGAATTGAAAACTCTTAGTGATTTAAGTAAAGCATACCAAGATATTCAAGTCTTAATTGGTCAGGTTTCAGTACAGAAGCTTATAAATAACCAAAGAGCAGAGAAAATTGAAGAAAACGAATTACAACTGCAATCTGATTATGCAACAAACCAAGAAAAAGAACGTGAATTTGTCCAAACTTTAAATGAAAAGTATGGACCTGGTCAATTGAACCCAGCGACAGGTATTTTTGTACCAACACCTAAAGAGGATACTCAAGAAATATCTTCAGAAGTTAAATAAATTAGCAATCAATTGTATTTTGAGATTTTTTGTTATATTTATATATAACAAAATTCATATAATTAAAACCCTTTAAGGAGAAAACACATGGCAGAGAGAATAGTAAGTCCTGGTGTATTTACTCGTGAAAAAGATTTATCTTTTCTACCGCAGGGAATTTCTGAAATTGGAGCAGCAATAATTGGGCCTACTGTAAAAGGTCCTTCTTTTGTACCTACAATAATAAGAAGTTTTGAGCAGTTTGAACAGGTATTTGGATCTTATAATTCAGAGTATTACACACCATATACAGTAAAAGAATATTTACGTTCCGCAGGAACTGTAACAATAATAAAAGTAGGATATATAGGTGGATATTCAGTAGGTGGATTTAATCTGCTTGTTAGTGGTTCTCAACATCACTTAGGTGAGAATGGGAAAATAGTAGTAGCTTCATTTTTACCAGCAATTAACAATAGTAATGGAACAGGCGCTTTAAGTGGTTCTATCAAAGGACAAACCAGTGCTAGTAACTTTACATTAGAATTAGCTGGTGCTAACGCAACTGCTAGTTTAACAAACCTTTCAATTCTAACTAAAGGTTCTCCTACTGGAGAAAATGATGCTGTATCTGGCAATTATATTTTAAGACAAGTTCCTACAGACCCTAAAGCACAATCAATAGGCTCTACAGAAGCTCCAGGATATATGTATAAGTTTTTTGAAAGCTCCGTAAGTGCTTCATTTGCTAGTGGTATTGTATCTGCTTCTAATGCAGGAGACACGGGTATTTTCAATAACGGAAGAATGTTTACTGAAGATGCAACCTTTAATTTTGCTGGTGGAACAGAAACAGTAAATACGGCTAATGGTAATTATATTACTACTATTACAGGTAATTCAGATGCTGCTTCTGCTAGAACACCTTTCATACAATCACAATTAATTGGTGGTAGTGGAACAGATCTCTTTAAAGTATATATGAGAGCAGATGGAACTGATACTAATCATCATTATGTTGTAATAAGAGATGTTAAAAGACCACAAGGTTCTAACTCAAGTCCAAGTTACGCACAATTCGGACTTAGTGTATACAGAACGGGCAATCCAGCTCCTATAGAAAGTTATAGTAGTCTTAATATGGATCCTGATTCATCTAATTACATAGTAAAGGTAATTGGTGATATGTTTCAGACTGTAAATAACAATGGTGAGATTACTGTATATGGAGATTATCCTAATTTATCTCAGATAATTCGTATAGGTGACTATAAAGAAGATCTCTTCAAAAGTAACACTAATTTACAACCTATGGGGCATGCTGCTGTATTAGATCCTATTGTTTCTACAAACGTTGTACCAACAGCTTCGTTTTCATTAACACAAACTGCTGATGGTGATAATAGTAACACTGGAACATATAAAGAATTCATTCCTTATGGAGTTAAGTTAAGTACTGAATTTGCTGCTAATGAAACATCAACAAACTACGCTTATTTAGCACCAATTTCAAGTGGTGAGACTAAAGGTAGTAATGTTGATTTTTCTTTGGAAAATATGTTTGGATACGGTGATAATACATCATTTGAGTTCACAAACAAAACTAATTTTGCTATTAGTTCACAAACTTTGACAATTTCTCAATCCGTTGAGCAGTTAAAGTTTTCTGTTCCAATGCAACACGGTTTTGATGGTATTAATCCAGCTGCTTCAAAGAACACAGGAACTTCTATCTCATCTACAAATAGTATGGGATTTGATATGTCATCAACAACTGCTAGTGGCTCTATTGCTTATAAAAGAGCGATAAATGCTATAGCTAATCCTGATGATTACGATATTAATATGCTTGTAACTCCAGGTGTGATACATAAACATCATTCAGTAGTTACTAATCATGCAATTGATAAAGTTGAAGAAAGAGCTGATGCTTTTTATGTGTTAGATAGTTCTGATATAGATGATAATGTTGCAACAGCAGTTGATAATATTGTCTCTTTGGATACTAACTATGTAGCCACTTACTATCCGTGGGTTAAGATTGAAAACCCTGCTGGAAATGGTCAAGTTTGGGTGCCACCATCAGTAGTAATACCTGGTGTGATTGCTTTCACAGATAGTGTAGCTCACGAATGGTTTGCTCCTGCCGGTTTAAACAGAGGTGGATTATCTAATGTTAGAATGACTAAGAAGAAACTTACTCATACTGATAGGGATACGCTTTATGAAGGTAGAGTTAATCCGATTGCTTCATTTCCTGGACAAGGAGTTGTGGTATTTGGACAAAAGACACTACAGGCTAAACCATCGGCACTTGATAGAATCAATGTTCGTAGACTACTAATCAGATTGAAGAAGTTTATTGCTTCCTCAAGTAGATTCTTAGTATTTGAACAGAATGATTCATCTACAAGAGCTAGATTCCTAAATATAGTAAATCCGTTCTTAGAATCCGTTCAATCCAATAGTGGTTTGAGTGCATTCAAAGTTGTAATGGATGATTCCAACAATACACCTGATGTCGTAGATAGAAATCAGTTGGTTGGACAGATATTCATACAACCTACTAGAACGGCTGAGTTCATTGTTTTGGATTTCTCAGTATTGCCAACAGGCGCTGCGTTTCCAGAGTAATTTATAAACTCAATTATAATACGAAAAGCCCCACTTTTAAGTGGGGTTTTTTGTTTTAATGATATTTATAGTAGACAAAAGGTATATTTGAATTGTTAATTGCAGTAGCGCTTCAATGTAATTAATAGTAGAGGGTTTGAATAACCATCAATCAACTTAATTTAAGTAGTGCATAAATTATATTAGGAGAAACATAATGGGAACAAGAAGTTCATTAGCTAAACTGAGTAGAGAAATCTATCCAGGCTTAGACATAATAGATCAAAACTTAGTGTCTTTGGATGATCTAAATACATACACT